>Ga0182004_10003221_pt1 | contig 12951 bp, 10 predicted proteins | sample Sormic07211540_1_FD_120479 | JGI IMG/M metagenome (GOLD analysis project Ga0182004, IMG submission 120479) | Endophyte microbial communities from Sorghum bicolor roots, Mead, Nebraska, USA - 072115-40_1 MetaG | ecosystem: Host-associated > Plants > Roots > Unclassified | place: USA: Nebraska... | reverse complement strand
TGAATGAACAAACCTTTACGCGTTCGTCTGTGATGAATGAACGTTATCCTTTGTCTGATGTCTTGAAAAACATTTCAGAAGTTGGAACTGCTGATTTCAGCCTTGTTGAAGACTTTGTTAATTCTGTTAGTCTCGTTTCTTGCCTTGCACTGATTAATCCCTGCTAAAACACATGCTGTGGACACGTCCTTTTGTTATCAACCTAATCATCTAACATATATAATCAGGTTGCAAACCAATGGTATAAATGTGTTTACGCGTTCCATGTTTTATTACCAACCAACCATAACAAAGCATTTGTACGGCCGATTTCTAGCGGAGATCGACTACAAAAATAGATTTATGCTGGGATTTATATCTCACTTGCATATAGAAATGGTCATTTTCTATTCTACTGACGATGTAGTCCCCAAATATTCAGAAACTGCCTACATAAACATCGTCAGGCCTTGTTTAGTTCTCACCCAAAAACTGTTCACCAATCACATCAAATTTTTATATACATTTATAGAGCATTAAATGTAGACGAAAAAAAACAGAATTGCACAGTTTGATTGTAAATCATAGATGAATTTTTTAAGCCTAATTAGTTTATGATTAGCCATAACTGGTAGCTTACATGTACTAATGCATGCTAGATTAATTAGTCTTAATAAATTTGTCTCGCAGTTTTCAAGCGAGCTATATATTTTTTTATTAGTCTATGTTTAATACTTCAAATGTGTCCCGGCATATTTAATGTGACACCCAAAAAATTCCTTTTCGCGAACTAAACAAGGTCTGCATAGAAAAACTCCATCCATTGTGCAAAAAATTGGTAGGTAGGTCCAAATCACATATACTCTCTCCATCCCTCTATGTGAGTTGTTCTAGAAGTAGTACTAGATGTCTAGATTCATACAATAGTCAATGCACCTGTACACCCTCTATGTCCACACTCATATGCTTTTTTGCTGCACAAGTACAGAGACAGAACGACTAACATATGAGGATGGAGAGATATCTTGTAAACTGCTTGAATAGGTGCAACAAATAACTTGGCAAACTATTCAGGCCGTGTTTAGTTCGTGGACGAAAAGATTTCGCGATACTGTAGCACTTTCGTTTGTTTGTGGTAATTATTGTCCAATTATGGCCTAACTAGGTTTAAAAAATTCGTCTCGTAAATTTCGACCAAACTGTACAATTAGTTTTTATTTTCGTCTATATTTAATACTCCATGCATGTATCTAAAGATTCGATGTGACCGAGAGTCTTGAAAAATTTGGAATTTTAGGTAGAAGTAAACAAGGCCTCAATCTACAACCCAAATGGTACCAGTGTGCCATTGTGTGCTGGCCTATTAGGCGCTATGGTTAATGGTGGGTTTGCGTCATGTGTATTGGTGGTTGGCCGGGGTTGTTTGGATGTATTAGCATTTTTATCAAAATTATCAAAACTAGTCTAGGTAAAACCGGATCTTCCCACTAATAAGTCCCATATAAGATAAACTCAATTTCCAAAAAACCAGAGAAAATAGGCATTAGTAAAAACAAGTCCAAGTTGTTTTAAATAGATTTGGTTTTCGCGAACCACGTTCGAGGCTAGCCACCGTAGCACGGGCAATTTTTGTCTTGTTCGTACTTCCACGCGTCACCATCAAACTAGATATATAAGAATTGCTGATTAATATAATTGATCAAGATCAGAGAAGATCGTGTGTCGCAAGCACGCGGCTTGCTGGTTGTGGAGCCTCCGTCCTTTGCCCTGAGCCCCTTCTCGCTGTCGAGTTCGTCCTGCCAACTGGCCATGAAGTCTACACACCGCTCTTCATCATTCATCGACACTTTTACACTATAGCACAGGGAACTCGAATAGGTCTGCATGTGCAAAAACTCAAATAGAAATAAGCTATTCGAGTATCCAATAGTGTGTGTCCAGGAGATGCATTGATCTGAGATACCATTTTCTTCTTACGGCTTCAATCCAACTAGTCGTTATAGGTTATCATTTCTAGCAAGTTTGTTCGCTTGTGTGAAAAGTCATGACTGATAGTATTATTGAATTATTGATTGATTTGTTGTGAGAGAAAAACATTGTTGAATGAGTGATAGATTCGATATGTAAACTCAAGCGAACATGACCTTAGTTGTGCCCGTGAACTAGCAAAGCCTTGTTCAATCGAAACTTTCTGCGTTGATCCTTTTTTGTTATCTATATGTATGAGTTTTTTTTTATTATCTATACGTATGAGTGACATTTACTTTTGGACTGTATCATCAACTGCGTGCTCCACATCCATGTCAGGATGAGTAGTCACTCCTTTACCATCTTTATTTAACCTTTTGTTATTATCAGCTAAAATGGATTATATCTTCCTTTATGTCTTTTCATACCGCTGAATGGTCTATTTTAAATTGCTCTTGAAAGAGCAAAATCAAACCTTGCAGGTATCCATTTGAGAACACTTATCCAGTGCGCCTTAGAACAACATTCAGCACATGCCCAGGAACCAAATTTTTTGCAGGTTTTTTGAAACACTAAGTGGTGCACGATGTTACACTGATGCCTCCACTAAGCCAGACGTGTTGAACATTACTCCAAGGAGAGCAAGGCTAGGAATCTTCATCCTAGATCCAAAAAGCAATGTCCACTATCAAGCTACAAATCAATAACATCACCTCTGTCGTAATGGTGAAGAAGCAATGCCCACTATTACATCAAGCTACAAATCAGCAACATCACCTCTGTCGTAATGGCGGACGCTGCAGCTATCACATCCGCGCTTTGTCTTGATGAAATCACCTTCCTCATCGGCTGTCAAATGCTAGCTAATTACTTTAATGGATCATATCTCAGCTGTCCACCCCACTGGGAAGTCAGGCCATTCACCCAAAGGTTCCTCAATTATATAGCCGGCAGAAGATTTCAAGTGTTTAAGATTCCCAGGAGCATGGATAGTATAGCTCACTCACTAGCGAACATGGCCTCTAGTCTGTCTAAAATTAATTGTAATTCGGTGAACATCACTTGTACCAATGCTGATCGTGTAAACAGTTACCCCGTGTAGTTGGCGCTGCAAAATGTATCTCCTTCATTACAGCTTTCTGCTGCTAATAATAAAGTTTGCATCTTGTCAAAAAATGATCTATTTCATTTCTTATTAGAATAATATTTGGTTTAATAGTTGTTTATATGTTTTTCCTATTTTTTTCTTATAATAAAAAAACGTTGTTCCATTAGTTCGTGTGGAAATCTTTTGTTTTGAGCCAAGTGCTATACTGCGCTTCCTCTGTTTTCTTTTCCTGGGCCTTATTTAGTTCACCATGAAAACCAAAAAGTTTTCAAGATTTCCCGTTATATCGAATCTTGTGCCACATGTATGAAACATTAAATATAGACAAAAATAAAAACTAGTTACACAGTTTAGCTGTAAATCACGAGACAAATCTTTTGATCCTAGTTAGTCTATGATTGGATAATATTTGTCATAAATAAATGAAAGTGCTACGGTACCAAAAACTTTTCACTTTTGAAAACTAAACAAGCAGTTGGCTGAGCCGAGTCCGAGAACGAGTAGAGTATCCACCCGCGCCGCCTGGGTTCCGGCAACAACTTCGACGTCTCCTCGCCTCCGGCCGCTCTCGCCAGCCTCGTATCCGACCTCAGGTCAGGCACGCCGTGTGCGCCCCTCCCCTAGCTGCGACGAGCATCACCAGGTATCCCCAGAACCCTAATCCAAGCGATCTTGGTTCGGATCTATACACCCCGCTGCGCTCCTTCCCGTGGCGATTCGCCGTGGCCTTGACCCGTGGCGGCGCCTTTGCGGTGCAGGACAGCAGGAAGGATGACGGGCTCAATGGATCTCCCGGCCAAGGGCGGGTTCAGCTTCGACCTGTGCCGCCGCAACAACATGCTGGAGAAGAACGGGCTCAAGCTCCCCGGATTCAGGAAGACCGGGACAACCATCGTCGGCCTCGTCTTTCAGGTGCGGCGTTCTCCTGCCGTTTGTTCATGATACTTAGGTTTGGAAACCGCTTTTTAGGGTGCCGAGCAGATCCGTTTGAGCCTAGGAAAAAATCTGTCTGATATCGATCACTTGCATACCAATCTGTTCCACGTGGCCCGCATTGTGCTACGCGCTGATGATGCAAATCAGTGAAATGTTCTGCGCAAACCACGCTCTTAGGGGTGAAAGCCCCCACTCTTTCATTACGTTTGGATTCCATTGCATTAGCTTAGGGGAAAAGTTATACATACAACCTTTTCCATCCTGGTGGTGCAGAAGTACTCTACATATGATTGTCTGGTAAATCCTACTTAATTGAATCTTGTTTTGCATCAACTTGTGATTGAATAAATCAAATGGATGATAGTAATTTTGCCTTAACAATTATTTAACTACTTTTACTATGTGTACCGTTGCTCTTAGCTAGTGCTAATAGATGAAATATCTCTAGGCATAGTTTTGAAAATCGTCGATTACGTCTCGCCTAGTCGCGACTAGTCGCTAGGCTAAGGCCTGGCGCCTCGACTAGGGGGGTAATCGGCCCCCTAGGCGGGCGGAGCGCCTAGGCGGAGCCAGGCGTCGACTCCGCGCGATTCAGCAGCGCCCAGGAGCTCGAGGCGGCGAGGAATCGAGCGATTTGGGCATGGCGGCGCGAAATCAGAAGTTTCAGGCGAGCGCGCGCGGGAAAGAAGCCGGCGCGGGAAAGAATGCGCGCGCGGGAGGGAGGATAAAGCCGGGAAGGGAGAAACTCAGCCGTGCGCCCGCTCGTGCTCGCCTTGACCTCCGCCTCCCTGCGACGACACCCGCAGGGAAGCAGCTTCCGCCGGCGACGCTCGTCCCTGCCTGCAGTGCGCCTCCAAGCTCGTCCTCCTCCCCACCTCGACCTCCACCTCCCTGCGACGCCGCCCGCAGGAAAGCACCTCCGGCCAGCAAAGCTCATCTGCGCCTCGACCTCCGCCTCCCTGCAACACCGCCCACAGGGAAGGAGTTCCCGCCGGCGACCGTCCTCCCCGCTTGTAGTGCCTCGTCGAGCGCATCCTCCTCCCCACCTCGACCTCCACCTCCCTGCGATGCCGCCCCACCTGCAGTGCCCTGCGAAGTGTGTCCTCCTCCCCGCTCCGACCTCCACCTCGCTGCTTCTCTCGTGCTCCTCTGCTCCAAGGGCCAAGGACAAAGTTAAGTATGTTCTCCCCTGCTCCTCTCCTCTTTTTCCTTTCCCTGCTTCTATCCTCTGTCCCCTTTTCTCCTGAATTTGAGATTGCTCTGAAATCTGAAGCTTTGCTCCACTTTTATTTGTCTGACAGTGAAATTGTTGACTACATGTATATGTTTGTAATGTGTTGATTGATTGCTTGAAGCTGTGGATCAATAGCTTTGCTCCACTTGTAATGTGTTGACTGATTGGCTGATTGCTTTGATTGCATGCGTATGTTTGTAATTTGTTGACCTTCGCCTCCCTTCCCTGTTTTTTTATCTAAATTATTCATGATTTGTGCTATAAATGTATATATATTATATATTTATATATAAATTGGCAAAACGCCTAGAAAAACGCCTAGCGTCGCCTAGGCTCGCCTAGGCTCGACTAGTCCCTAGGCTAGGGGTCATCGCCTAGACTCCGCCTAGCGCCTAGCAAAACTATGTCTCTAGGTATTTGGCAATTTATCATGTCTGCGAATTTGGTAGGCATCAGCCTAGTGCTGTTGTTTCTTAATGTTAGCTAGGTTTGGATCGCATTGAAAAATCTTTCTGATATCAATTGCATGCTTAACTTCCTGTCGCACATGGACACATTGCTGTGTGTCCTGATGGTACAAACTGGGAAAATTTTCAGTGCAAACTACCCTCCTAGGAGTGAAAGCCCCCATTTTTTTTTGTTATGTTGGTTTCCATTGTATTAGCTTAGGGGAAAACATATATATAATATTTCTTCATCCTAATGAAAAAAAGTACTCTGCAAATGATTCTCTGACAGATCTTAATTGATCCTGATTTGCATCAACCTATGATTTAATAAATCCAATGGATGATAGTAATTTTGTCATAACTTTATAAAAGTTTTTAGTATATACACTGGTGCTCTTAGCCAATGCTAATAGATGAAAGACCTTGCATTGTGTTTGAACAGGGATTGTTTCATATGCCCCATATCCATTGAGGTTACCATTTGACTAAATCTTGCTTTCATATGTAGGATGGAGTTGTTCTTGGGGCAGACACAAGGGCAACTGAGGGGCCTATAGTTGCTGATAAGAATTGTGAGAAGATCCACTTTATGGCACCAAACATCTATTGCTGTGGAGCAGGAACTGCTGCTGACACTGAGGCTGTTACAGGTAGATGACCACAACAATGAAATCTTACTGCTGTTTCAAACTCCTGTTTCTTCCGTTGAATTCCTTACTGACATTTCCTTCCTTTAACTCAGACATGGTCAGCTCGCAGCTACAGCTGCACCGTTATGCAACAGGCCGCGAATCTAGAGTCGTAACTGCTCTTACACTGCTGAAGTCACACCTCTTTAGGTGAGTTCCTCTCAGGCACATAACTTTTTTGTCATTGTGTCAACGTCTGACCTGCTTATGCCATTATGTTTAGGTATCAAGGCCATGTCAGTGCTGCCCTTGTTCTTGGTGGAGTGGATTGTACTGGACCACATCTTCATACTGTTAGTAACTGAGTATACCTGTTTGTTACTTGGTGTAAGTGTAATTTATGGTAGTTACATGTTATGCTAACTCTGGATGTGCAGGTTTATCCACATGGCTCCACTGATACTCTTCCTTTTGCCACGATGGGTTCTGGATCCCTTGCTGCGATGTCAGTGTTTGAATCGAAGTACAAAGAAGGCCTCACTGTAAGTGAACCAGAGCAATAGTTCCCGCATCTATGTTGGTAATACAGTATTGTCTTCTGTGGTGACTGAACTTACATTTGATGGTGTTTGTTCTGATTAATGCTTGATATTAAATTCCTTTATATATTCTAGAGGGAAGAGGGAATACAACTGGTGTCGGACGCAATATGTGCAGGTATCTTCAATGACTTGGGTAGTGGAAGCAATGTGGATGTCTGTGTGATAACCAAGGTACGTGTTTTCTGTTTTTATTTTATAGTTCCAGGGCCAAACCCTGGCCCAGATCCATTGGAAAGGAACCAAAGTAACAAGCATTTACAAAATTTTAGAGGGGACATAGGTTTATCTCACTTACAACATAAACAGAGAAGGCCCAAGCAAACTTTTCAAGCAAATGTAGAACAAGAACTGATACTACCAGATGCATTTTCTATTTCATTGACTGAAATTGGCAAAACACTGCAAAATATGTGCTGTTTACTTTAAATGAACTTTCAAATTATCTCCACATCGTTATATTTACCGAACTTGATTTTTTTTATATTATATCGAACTTGATTTGATATATGTTACACTTCCACATGGTTTGATTTACACTACTGAATTCTGATCACTGATTTCCACTGATGCTCATTTGAGTAAACTGTACACTGCATCTTGCATGCTACCATTTTCCATGGACGCCTTTGAGCAAGCTGAAAAACATGAAATACAATCCTTTAAAGTGCTCTGCTGACCAATTCCTGCATTACCAGGGGAAGACAGAATACTTGAGAAACCACCAGTTGCCGAATCCCAGAACATATGCTAGTTCAAAGGGATATAGCTTCTCCAAGGGGCAGACTGGTGAGTTCCATTTTAATGAATGTTATATAGGATATGGCATATTGGACAATATATAAAGTAAATGCACGATTCTTTTCTTTGCAGAGGTACTGTCAACAAAGATCACACCTCTTAAGCAGAAGGTTGAGGTCACTGAGGGTGGTGATGCTATGGAGGAGTGATCCTGTATTGCATTCAGGCAAACACTCATATTCTTTTTATATTATTACTTAGTGGAGCAGCTAGAACAAGACAAGAACGGAGATCTTTGTTGTACTTTCTCGATTGAATCCAGACTTTCATGCCAAAGGTGTTTCCAATTAAGTGCTTGTTTCTGAATGTTTGAAACATCGTTGGTATGGTATTTTCCTTAGATATGTTATTACTACTGCTGCATCGATTACTCGGTGCATGAGGGAAGGGGGTAGCCTTTCAGGTAAGGAATGGCACAACAAAAATCATGCCTGATGCAGATGCAGTAGTTACATTTGTTTGGATTACAATACGGCGTTACAGCCATACAGGGCTCTGTCAATTCTCGCTTGATCTGATTATCTATATTCAGTTCTGTATAGTAAAAATTGGCTAAGAAAGAACTTTGTGGTAGTAGTAGCATGTTTTGCCAAAGGGTTGAATTATGTTAGAGCAACTCCAAGAGTTCCCTAAAAATATAACCCCAAAAACTCTGTATTGGCCTATTGGGGGACTAGTTTCCTCCACAGCAGCTCCCCAATGTTTTGCACTCAAAAATATTTTGAATTGCCACATCATCAGTTTGTTGGATGAGGATGAGCGTACAAACAGAATTAGGCCTTGTTTAGTTCTGAAAATATTTCGGATTTCGGTCTTGTAGCATTAAATATTATTCAATCATGAGTTAACTAGGTTCAAAAGATTCATCTCGTGATTTACAGATAAACTGTGTAATTAGTTTTTATTTTTGTCTATATTTAATACTTCATGTATGTGCCGCAAGATTCGATGTGTCGGGGAATTTTGAAAAATTTCTAGTTTTCGGGTTGAACTAAACAAGGGGCTAGTTGGATTCGTCCGTGTGATCTGTTCATCCGGCCAGCCATCATTCTGTCCGTAGCCCTAGGACTTTGACAATTTCTAGCCGCTCATTCCATCCTGCTAGTACCATGACTCCAAGTCTAATACAACTACAAGTCTACAAGGCCATGTTGTGCTAGCAGAATGCGGACGGGAAGAAAAGAGGGTGGGAATTCTCTAGGGGTACGAGCGTGGGAGAGCATTGGGAGTGCACCATTGGTTCGGATATATGAGGGACGCGGGGTGATTTTTCCAGAGCGAACAAATCTTGGGAGAAGGTTTGGGGAGCTGTTGGACTGTGGTTTTTCTCCTAAGCACGCAAATATCTGTTTTGGGGGTATTATTAGCCTTCTCTTGGAGATGCTCTTTAACTTCACCAATATATTTGTGTTACGTATATATAAATCTCAAATCCGGAAGACATTTGAGTTTTATCATCTCACGACAGTTTTATCCTCGTGTGTATGCTTATTGAGGTTACCAGACCCAGGCCTAGGGCCATGGTCCTAGTAGTGGCCCAAGTAGAAACCCAGGAATAACCTGTAATATTTGGCCCAACAGCCCAGCAAGCCCTACGCTCCTCTCGCGCGAGCCGCCGAGTCGTATCGACGCCCCTTCTGGCCTTCTTGCCAGCGCCGACGCTCCGCCCTCCGGTGCTGCCTGCGTGGCCCCGCCGGCCGCCGTCGTCCGAGGTCGCCGGCTAGATGCACGGCTGTATATATCCTAACGGTCCAGGTGATTCTAGTGCTTGCTGGACTACAAATCCTTTCATCTCATTCTCTCGCCTTCTGATTTGGGTGTGCTCGTAGGATTTGAGAATCTCCTCTCTCGCCTTCTGGTTTGGGTGTGCTGCGTAGGATTTGAGATGCTGCGTATGATTCTAGTACTACTAGATTGGTTTGACTTTAGTTTTTCTTTGAACGAACCTGTAGCTATTGGTCAGAGTTAGGTTTCGTTTTGTTTTGGTTCTTGTACGACATGCTCCCAGCAAACCGATTTGTTCTTAAATCCTATCACTATATTCTCTTCTTAGATCTTGAGTAGTGCACATATTAAAATTTACATAACATTCAACATATAACTCGAATGGTAGTGAAGAGTATAAAAACAAAACATTGTTCTTCGGTCTGCATTCCATGCCACACCCATTGGAGACCTATATGCACATATGCTTTATCTTCCATTTCATTAAGAAGACAGTATTATTTCTTCATAACTGATTTACCATTCCAACTTCTACTACTAAACTCATTTAAATTTAAAATATTAGTGATTGTAGTATGTAATATTTGTGGCCCAAGAGATCTGGTGTACATTATCAGCTTTTAACTGAAACAACATATACACTGATACTGGCACAATTACGCAACACAAAGTAGTATAGCTCTGGGAACAGCTTTTAGCTGAAACAATATATTTGGCTAATTTTTATTTCAGAATCATTTCTACCTGCCTGTTTGATCAGAGTCTCTCTGGATGTCTGATTAGCGGATGCTCTTTCTATCTCATATTCCCTTGGATGCTAATTGCCAAACATCAGGTATGCATCTCGGACCGCATGCATCTCCACCACAACATCTCTTATCGATGCTCGCCCTCGAGGCTGTTGCTTCGAGCAGGATAGGCCAATCCTGAAGATAGAAATCAAGCATTCCCGGATTCTACTTCCCGTAGTGCTATCCATCGGTTCTTTGTGCAGCCAGATTGTTGGGTCTGCTATCTCCAAGGCTCTGTCTGGTAGAGCCTCCTCGGTGAACTTGTACAGATCTAGTGAATCTCTGGACATGTTGTCTGTTGGGCTTCTGCCGGTAAACATCTCAAGCAGCAATATGCCAAGACTATAAATATCACCAGATGTTGAGATTGCAGAGCCTTCACCATACTCTACAGTTACGTCAGAAAAAAAACCATTAGCATGTCAGATTTGTTTGAAACGCACAAGATAACAATATTAAGAATTTTTGTCACCTGGAGCAACATAGCCAATTGAACCTCTTATTCGAATTGAGCTATATGAATTTTGTATCCTTGTATTTTCTGGGAGAAATTTTGATATGCCGAAATCTCCTACTCGGGCACTCATATCTTCAGCAAGAAGAATGTTGCTTGGCTTAAGGTCACAATGGATTACCTGCGGTTGACAGTTATTGTGAAGATACTCAACTGCAGTGACTATATCAACAGCTATATCCAACCTCTGGCAAAAGCTAAGTGTCCTGCTTGAAGTGAGCTGAGATTCTCGATGAAGCCAATGATCTAAGCTACCATTGGGCATAAATTCAAAAACTAATGCCTTGAACTCTTGACCTTGGGGGTCTGTACTTGAGCAACAAGTAATGATCTTTATAAGACGACGGTGTCGTATCCTTCTCATGGCCTCACATTCTGCCTCAAAACTCTTGGAAGATCCAGATTGACAAAGGTTAAAGACCTTGACAGCCAAGGTTTTCTCCTCATTATCGAGAATGCATTTATAAACAGCGCCATATCTACCACTTCCGAGCAAGTTATCTTCTGAAAACCCATTGGTTCCTCTTGATAATGTAAGGTATGAAATTCTTTCATATTGTTCAGCAATTGGAGATTCTACAGTACTCTTATGCCTTAGTTTGTGCTTCTTCCAGAGCATCCAAACAAGGAGAATAACTGAAACTGATGATAAGACTATTATAGATGTTAGCAGAGAAATTACAAGAGACTTTGATTTCTTCTTTTTGTCCTTTCCTAATGGGCTTGTAGAGCAAGTTGCCAAGTGAAGTTGATGTGTTTTGCTGCACAACTGATTATTCCCAGCAACTGATATGTAAGTTAGGTTTCTGAAAGCACCTTTGTCTGGCACCTCACCCTGCAAATTATTGAAAGATAAATCCAGTATAGACAACGATGTCAAATTCTGCAAATCTTCTGGGATGGACCCTGATAAATTGTTGTGTGCTAGTACAAATGTTGTAGAACTCTAATACTACCAATGGCATCAGGGATCCTACCAGACAAATTGTTCATGGTCAGATTCAATACACTGAGTCCTTTCAAGTTGCTCAGAGATTGAGGTATGCTACCCTCAAACGAGTTCTTATATCCAGTAAAAGTTTGACCAAAACTATGCAGTTTCCAAGGCTACTAGGTATTTGGCCAGACAACTTGTTTCCTGACAAGATTAACTCGTTGAGGTTAGTCATGGTACCAACTTCTGATGGAAGGGGTCCTGAAAGAGAATTATATGATAAATCTAAGTACCATGAAAGTGAAGGACGCTTCAAAATTGCCTTGGGTATAGAACCATTAAGGTTGTAATCTGTCGAGAGATCAAGAATAAATAGATTCTTCAGCTTCCCAAGACTTTCTGGTATTGGTCCTTCCAGATTGTTGTAAAATGCAAGGAACCTAGTTAATTTTGTGAGATTTCCTATAGACGGGTGGTATGACACCTGACAAGGCATTACCATTAGGGATGAAAACGGATCGGATACAGACAGATATCACCGATATCATATTTGTTTTCATATTTCTGGTCGGATTCGGATTCAAATACGGATAATGTCAATCATGTCGGATAAGGTACGATTGGATGTCGACATCATAAATATACGATTTAAGTATTCGGATACGGATACGGTATCGGATGTTGAATATTCGGACTCGGATACGGACAGATCTGAACTACTCTAAACGAATTCGGTCTCGAATACGGTCGGGAAATATCCGTACCGTTTTCATCCCTAATTACCATACAGGCCAAGGTCTACCAAGTTTTCTAGTTTCCCAATGCTGTCCGGAATCACTCCTGACATAGAATTGTTCACAGTCAGCAGTATGTTGAGACCAACAAGATTTCCGATGTCTGCACTCTGCAGGGATACTCCCAGAGATCCTATTGTCATCCAAGTATAGCTTTTGAAGGGTCACTGAGAGGTTCACAACTGAACCTGGTAGGTGTCCTCCAAAAGAGTTGTCACTGAGTATCAACCACCGCAGATGGCTGCAGTTTGATAGAGAATTGATGAATTCCCATCCTTCCTTATCATTTGCTTCAAGTTTGTTTTCTGTCAAGAGCAAATTTTGCAGAGTTCTCACCCTCCCCAAAGTGGCAGGTCAATCTATTTTGCTCGAGGTTGAGTGTCGTGAGATGGGAGAGATTAGACACTGAAGAAGGGATTATCCCGGTGAATTGGTTACTTGACAAGCTAAGAATCTGCATGCTGGGGAATCTGTTTCCGACATCAGTAGG
>Ga0182004_10003220_pt1 | contig 12953 bp, 9 predicted proteins | sample Sormic07211540_1_FD_120479 | JGI IMG/M metagenome (GOLD analysis project Ga0182004, IMG submission 120479) | Endophyte microbial communities from Sorghum bicolor roots, Mead, Nebraska, USA - 072115-40_1 MetaG | ecosystem: Host-associated > Plants > Roots > Unclassified | place: USA: Nebraska... | reverse complement strand
CATAGGTTTGTGTGACCTTGCTTCTAGAATTGGTTAGGTGAGCTCTTGCTAAGGTAGCACCTTGTTTGCTTGTTTAGGATCTTTTATAAGGTGCTAGAGAACTTAGATAGAGGGGTGTAGTCTTGGCTAGACCGATAGTTTTAATTCCGCATTTGTTTCGGTTAGCCGACGTAATATTTTAGAAAGGACTATTCACCCCCTTCTAGTCCGCCATCTCGACCCTTCACTAGAGTCCTAGCTTTATTTTTTAGGTAGGTGATCATGTTCTATTTGCGACGAGCCTTTATATGCTAGTGAAAGAATTTTGTACAAGCATCTCCTTCCCTCATTTATACAAGTCGAGAGCATTGTCGGTTGCCTGGACTGCTCTATCGCTGCCCAACCCAACAGTTGCTATTTCAGTTGCTTATGTAGTTCAGACTCCGCATCGGTGAGCATTCTGGACTCTTAGGCAACATCTAGTCTTAGGATGACTTCATTTGCTAGCAACATCTATAGGCGTGCTTGACCGAAGAGGGATTTGCTCCATGTTAACACTTCTTAAGGCAATTACTAAAAATAAACCTATCTCTAGTAACGGCGTCAAAATTACTTTACATCACTTAAGCCAGATTGTCATCCCCAGCATGATGTAGAAGTGCTGGTATTAAATCTATATGCTTTTTTAGGAATAAATAAATAAATAAATAAATAAAGGATCCGCAAGCGCACAGATAATACTGATGTAGCATTTTAACTAGGAGTATTACAGGTATCGTTATTTATATTTTTACCACTAGGAAGGAACTTGCAATGGAAAATGAGCAATGAGCACTGCATATAATCATGGAGACCTTAACCATGTCTTTATCTGTCTCTCATGCAGGGTAAGTGTCACATAAGATAAATATATGAGGGGTAATTGTAGATAAATACGGTCTAGGCACCTCGCCTACACAATATCTATCACTTACCTATCGGCCTAATGAGTAAGCGCTATACAATCCTATGTATAAACATAATTTTAATCTAACTACGCTAAACATATAATCAATCATTAAAATCCGTTCACATGTCTTATAAGTCATATTTTTTTGTCAGCTTGTAGTGTTTTTTCTCACAATAAATCAGTGAACAGTACTTTTAGCCATGACTTTTCAGACAAGCGAACATACTACCATAATCAACTAGAGTCACTGTACCGAACAATTAAAGAGCTAGAGTTTAATCATGAAGTGAAGCTCTACTAAACAACCCCTAAATCAATACCATCTAAAGTTTGTGTTCATAAGCCTCATAGGAGGTACACTGCGTCCTTACTAGATCTTTAAAAAATTTTATTAAAAAAAACCAGAAATTTGACTTCATCAATTTCGAGATTCACAAATCCAACTCGTTAAGGCCTTGTTTAGTTCCCAAAAAATTTTGCAAAATTTTTTTAAATCTTCGTCACATCAAATCTTTAGACATATGCATGGAGTATTAAATATAGACAAAAATAAAAACTAATTGTACAGTTTGGTCGGAACTGACGAGACGAATTTTTTGAGCCTAGTTAGTCTATGATTGGATAATATTTGTTAAATACAAACGAAAGTGCTACAGTATCGATTTTTTAAAAAATTTTAGAACTAAACAAGACCTAAGAGTAGAAGTTTTTTTGAGATGCTCATACGAGTAGAGTGTGTATGCGGGCAAGTGTATTCTCTACGGCCGCACTAGGTCTCATAAAAAAATATAAAATTTGAGAAATTTAAAATTGGCATAGTAAACTTCCGGTTTTTAAAATAATTAAAAAATCTAGTTTTTATGTATAACATTTTTCATTTTTCTAAATTCTAAAAGAACCGTGATTCAGTTATTCAAATGTGGTGATTTGAATTTGCTACGCTTGCTGCAAAGTGGAAACAACGTGCAAAGTGGAACGAACACGCCGTGCTGGAACTGTAGAATTCTGATGAACGTCTGTTCGAACCTGACCACAGGAAACAGCCCGCAAACCTCTCGCCTCCCGAGGCCACACCTCCTATCCTCCAAACCCTACCCCTGCCATGGAAATCGTCCGCCGAGCCGCCGCTACGGCTCGCCTGGGCGACGACGATTACCGCCTCCCGGATCCTTCTCCCCCGCACGGTGATGGAACTTGTCCTTCGCTTTCGTTTCTGGGATCGCACTAGTTTCCTGTCCTTTTTCTCGATAGTTGCCATTAATCTTCTCGATGTCCTAGGGTTTAGGAAGTGGTGGCCGATTTGAATCGGTTAAATGCTTACAAAAATCGCGCTCGTATTTCCGGCAAAATTTTTAAAGTGCGAATTCGATCGGTAGTTTGAAGATATTGTGCCTCATTGGCTAGGAATTTGATGACCGGACCACATTATTATCCGGACAAAATGCGGTCCGTTGAAGAAAACTGACAGCGTTGGCGTTGGGAATGCAGGGCAAATGTCAGTCGATGCGCTCCGGAGGGAGCTTGTGAAGGAGAGCATTATCCAGGAGATCATCGCCACTGAGCTGGCGGAGCAGCGGGGGTTAGAGTCCGAGGTCCCGCGCGAGCTCGGGTTGGAGCACGCCGGTCCCGTGTCCCTGTGGACCCCTGCGGGGCTCCAGCTGACCACGTTGCCTCACCATGATACATCCCCTGTGCGGCAAAGGGGTCTGCTCCACCTCGGCATGCCAACGTTGCCAGAATCTTGTTTAGAAGAAGGCTTGTTGACGCCCGGAGGTATGCCGGTGCCCAGACGCTCTGTTAAAGATCGAATTGATGAATGGTATCGGCCTCCATGGCATCGGATCTCAGCGAACGAGGATGCATTGACTGAAATTGAATGGGTGAGCTCATTCTCCTCGCTGTTGTTTTTCCCCAGTCTGTTATATATATGGATGTTAAAAATCTAGAAATGTTGCATTGTTCAAGATTGGTGTGTCCTTTTACTAAATGCTGAGAATGCTAGACGAAATTATCTACACAATAAAGATAATTTCGTCTAGCATTTAGTGAAAGGACACACCAATCTTGAACAATGCAACATTTCTCTGCACATTAACTGAAAAAAAACTGAAAATTCAGTTAGTATTTCTGTATCTCCCAAGTATTAATTCTTTTTTTAAGCCAGCCATATCAACTTATGAAACAGTCTTTCAAGCATTATTTTGTAGTGTTTGTTTATGTTTGGATTTAAGCTTGTTGTGAAAGTAAATTTATTTTCCATCTTCCTATCTTAGAACTAGAGACTAAGTATGCCATTGGTTTGCTGTATGCATTTTTTCATGTAATGAAAAACCATTGATTTCTGTCCATCTTATAATGTACTCCTTCGGTTTCAAATTATAGTTCACTTAGGCTTTGTCCTAAGTCAAACTTGTCTAATTTTGACCATGTTTTTAGAAAAAATATATTAACATCTTTAAGTTCAAAAAAATGTTCTATCAAAACATATTTCATGGAGAATGTAACAAAACTGGTTTGATATTTTAGATGTTATAGTGCATTTCCCTGTAAACTTGGTCAAAGCTGTAGAAGGTTGACTTGAACTATAATTTTGTAATAGTCCATCTGGAATAGGGACCCTTTTAACCATTGTTCTAGTGCCACTGTAATTATTAGATTGTGGGATTTTAATAATTGATCCATCCTAATAGTGAAGCTTCACAATTTCAGGGTAATGTTTCCCTCAAATAGTTATATTGTGCTATCCAAGTATGCTTAACAGATAGGGTCTTCGTTTTGCCATTTGGCCATGGACTATCACTGCTATCTTTATAATTCATGTGACTTTGAAACTAATATTGTGGTAAAGTGTCGGACATGGGGCTTCATCAATGCATGGATTATGGACAAAATACAGTGTGAAGAATATATACTTCTGTTCCTATCTTTTTTTTACACGATGTTCTTGATGATGCTCTGCTCCCACAGTGTTGCCGTAAACACTGTGTAGTCCATTTGCACGCCATTTAAACGTTACTTGGTGACCAACTGTGTCCTTTTAATCAACTTCTTTTGAGCAGGTGTCCATTTAATCAACTGTTTATCCCATTCAATGACTTTGTAGCCCATTTAAGTGGCTGTGTAGCCCAAATAAACACTGATGATATGTGCCTAGTTGTTTACCATTTAGGCTTTTGGTGAACATTGGCTGCAATGTTAATGATCCTGGATACAGTATGAAGAATGACCCAAGTTTGTTTTAATTTTTCTGATATTGAAACTCTTTCCCACTAATATTCACTGAATTTAAGATTCATCTGGCAAGGATGCTGCATGCACTTTTTTTATACATATGCTGCCTGGACTCACATCAGGACAGTTTCAGAGAGAGGATAGTCAGATTGCTTCAGATTTTGATGTACTCCCTCCATCCACAAAAGAATGCAATTCTTACATATCGAGAAATCAAACAGTTTCAACTTTGACTAAAATTGTTTTAAAAAGTATTAACACATTTGAGACAAAATAAGTACCATTAGATTAGTTATAGAATATATTTTGATAACAAATTTATTTGGAAAGATAAATGCTAATACTATTTACTATAAATTTGGTCAAAATTAAGCTAGTTTGACTGACCCGTTTCCCATAATTTCATTCTTTTGTGGACGGAGGGAGTAAAATAGATGGAAGTTCTAGTCTGATGTAGGCCACAGGAATAGAAGCTATGTATGACCTATACAACACTGAAACTTGTTATATCTAGTGCCCATTGAAGATTATAAAGTAACTACAATGTGTTGTTGAAGATGGTTACAATTTTGTTTTTGACATTGTCCTTGGCTGTCACTGAAAACTAGCTGATCATTAAGCAGGCTAGGCTGCCTAAAAAGACATTTTCTGGGGTGAAGAGGAAAAGGACTGATGAAACTTCAGAAGCAAACAACAAAAGATTGCCTGAGAAATGGATTTGTGATCTCTGTCACGTGAATACATCAGGTGAAATATCTTTTGTGGAGCATTGTGCTGGCTACCGGCACCAGTCAAATGTAGCAGACATGGAATGGGCTATGGAAACTGCTGAGCCGACAATGATAGCAACAGCAGAGTTGTACCGCAGCATGCATCACAATCCAACTGCATGGAATTGCAGCATTTGCCAAGTTAAGTGTTCAGGCGAGTTGGACCTAAACAATCACTTGAATGGCAGGAGGCACCAAGAGAACTTAGGAGCTCTATGGAGAGAGAGCAAGGAAGATGAAGGGGAGAGTGGATCCCAGGAGGCTAACCTTTATGAAAAGAAAGAGCCACAGCTTGTTGACATGAACCAAAGGCACTCAGGATGGACTTGTAGCATCTGCCAGGCTAACTGTACATCTGAGTCTGACTTGGAGAACCACCTCCGAGGTAGAAGGCACCAGCAGAATGTAAATGCCCAATTGGTAGAAGCCAACAGCACAACAGTTGCTGCCCATCTTGGTGGAAAGAAATAGCAGGTAACGCGTAGTGCATAAAACTAAGATGCAGTTGCAGACATAGTTGCTAAAGATGATATTACAATTTGAGAGACGTGTGTAAGGAACTGAAAGTGCATTTCATTTCTTCCAGCCTTGCTCATCTCCTGGCATTTTGCGATTGCAGGAATTTGACTTTTTTGTGGCTGAGTACAATACTACAATGTATGGTCTGTGTACTTTGTATACTTGGCCTTGCATATTAACACTTAGTGGTTCACATGGAAAGCAGCTTATATGGCCAATTGGCCATTGGCGATCGGTCGTCACTTAGCAAAGTAGGCACTGCCTCTTGGGGAAATCCAATGCCTGTGTTTCTTCAGTTCTGTTTGTGGATATCTGATATCATGTTTTACCGCTGTTTTTACCCTTTGATGTTCTTTTGCATTCTTATGGATAAAATTTGTGTCCAATTAATCATTGATGATAATCGATATTGTGTTACAAATGATCGTAGGAAACCGAGGATAACAATGTTTGAACTTTCTGCATGTTTCTTATTGCGTATGTATGTTGTCAATGTGTTGATTACAATTGTATACAAATAATAGGTTAGCTGGATACACATTTTATTCAATCAATCGAGACGATGGAGAAGGTACTCGACCTCCACTTGTTTAGTCAACGGAATCACCCACTGATCATACAGTTTATAAACAACTGAAGGATCAACTTTGAAGTTAGCCTGGCTGCTATGGTTGACATCAGTTTGGATTGGTCCATCTAATGTTATGGTTTGCCCAAATACAACTGCCTTCTTCTCTACCCTTCTCTTTACCACGTCTTCTTGGGCTTCAGATGTCAGTAGCTTCATCAGAGCATCTCTATCCTGCAAAAGGGAAACACCAATTATTTATATATCTTAAACTTTCAAATCTCCAACTGATCACCTGATGCTCTGTGAACATTGGGAATTTTGAATACCTTAGCCTGAATTAAGCTGGTATAGGTCTGCTGGTCTCCTCTGAACTTCACTTCTGCCACGTACCTACCATAGTTGATCCTTCTTGAAAGCACCTGTGAAAGGGAGACATTCTCAGTGTTCATTCTTGACTTCTAACGAACTATACATTCGGGAGTATGCAGTGTGACATTGTTAATGTACCTGAAGACATGCAAGATCTGCATCAACAGTTACGGCATAGTTGCCATCATCACCGTTCTTGGCCAGCAGAGGGAGCAGCTCATTGAAGTACATGCTCCATATGGCGTCATTAACGTTAAGTAATGCGGCAGCGGGATACAGATCCTGCAATTATAGCATCAATTAAGCTCCGGTGTTCAGTGATATATCGTTTCAGAGATAGTTGTTCATGGCGCATTATCTTTTCAGCAATGGCTGCTGGCTGGATGCTTACTCTTGTGAAGTTGTATGGAGGTGCCAGAGTGAAAGGAACTCTGTAAGCGAAGAATGGAATCTCCTGTAGGCTTTGGTACCTTCCGGCCTATGGAAAAAGTAGAGCAGCAACTCAGGATTAGCACTCACTTCTTATCTTTGGTCACAATTCACGCAAATTGTGTTGCTTGATGCCAATGGCAGTAGCAGTGCAGAGATAGCTTGCCGTTAGGAATTAATGCATGCTTTTTATAACACAGTGGTCTGCATCCAAATCCCAATGCAAAAAACTACTTCTTCTGCAAATATACTTTTGCCTATAGAAATACATTATTTCAAATAGATATTTATACACTTTTCCTATATTTTAGGTGCCTGAATTTTAAGATGATTTCAGCAACACTCTTGTACTATAATTAGTACAAGTAAATTGTTACTTTTTGTGATCTGTTATTTATCTTTGTGTCATAACATATCAAATTTTTGTCCTTGTCTAACTATAGAAAATAATCGTCAATTTTTAAATTGTCTTTGTGCCAACACATATAAGATTTTGTCAGGTTTGTGGTTTTGTCTGGCTGGTTTTTTTTATTCTGGAACCAAAAATTACAAATTGTGTTTACAGAAAGTGTAACGCACTAAAACTGCAATTTTAGTATAAAATATATGCAATAACCATCGTCTGAAGGAAAACTGAAATTCAAGCACCTGAAATTTAGCAAATCCCATATTTACATGTCATGAAAGTACATTCATAATGAATTATATATGTGAAATTATCAATGATGCTGAAAACATCACCTTACATTATCAATGTATATGAATTTTGAACTATTGATGGTTCAATTCTTATTTTAAATCGAATGGGATATATATATCATGAAAGTATTTTTCATGATGGATCATGTAGCACCAATCTTATTGCCAATCTGTGTAAACATTTAGCTACAGATAGCCAAAGCTAAAAATAGGCCAACAACAAATAATCCAAAATTTGACTTATTGTATTTCTGATTAGAGGTTTAATAATATAATCTTTCAAATTTTCCAATCCAATCAGTAAACGAAGAAAATGGCTGGCCGTTTGCTATTTTTAAAATAGACGTACTGCCGGTGCCGGCCTGCCACTTTCTTCCCACATCAAAGATTGTTCAGAAAGTTATTGAAAGCAAACGAATTAATAATTAGCATCAGCCAACACCTCCCCCACAAACTGTAACGCTTGACCAGGATTTTCATACGCCCAAAGTCAGCGCATCTTAAACAGGTTCAGATTAATCAAAATCATAGGTTAATGGATCGCCGGCCACGCGCCACATGCAGATGCTGACAAAGCCGGCGAGCAACTAATCAACGCCGAAAAAGAATGCTGAATTCTACCACTTCCGAAGCTGAAAAAAACAACACGAGCTGGGAGAGGAATTCGTCGTCTGAATTGTAGTACCTTGGACTGAACGGCCTCGGACTCGCGGATGAAGAGCTCGGCGAAAGAGGCGTTGAGGCGGTGCGCGGCGCCGTCGCCGAAGTGGAGGGGCTCGTAGGCCGGCCGGTTGAGCGGGTACTTGGTCCTCTCGATGAGGCTGAACACAATGGTGTCCTCCTCCCGCGTCAGGAAGTCCCTCACCGTGTCGAGGCTGAGCTCGGCGGTGGACGGCGACACGAGGCCGCCGGTCAGCAGCAGCAACGCCACGGTGCAGAGGAGCAGCGGCGGCGTGTGAATGGCGCGCACCGCCATTGCTGTTGCTGTTTTTCTTCGGAGTTCGGAATTGAGAAGGAGAGGGGGATGAGAGGAAGAGAGGATAGAGGGAGGCGGTTCAGATGTACTACTAGGCTGGCTACTTATCAGCGCCGAAAAGAACGCACGCTCTGGGAGGGCAGATGGTCAAAGAGAGGGAAGATGTGGGTATGTATGGACGGGTGATTTCATCGATCATATTCCTCAATTAGCTAGCGTTGAAAATGAGATAATGTGAGAGAAGTCAGACACCCGTTTGCCAGTTGGCGCAGCGCAAGGTCAACTCAAATGGATGTGAATACTGATTGAACAGGTGTGGCGTCCAAATATCCGATCAGCTCGTGACACTGACAAATGTGGCCGCGAGCGTATGTTTTTTTTTTCTTCTCTTGACGGCCATCTTCGTCGTAACAAAAAAGGGAATGAATGCCTTTGCTCTCTCTAAATGATGGGTAAAGCTTTTTTGTGCGGATGGATGATGCATGCATCAATGGATGGATCAGGGATGAATTCCTGCAAGGTGACGTTCTTGTCACCCTCTACCATGACACTAAACTACTGAAAAGTATGTCACTTAACCTAATTTTGGATAAATCATGATTACTTACTGAAATAGAAGAATTAACGTGCCACGTTTCATGGCGTATATATATAGTGGCATGAGCTTCACCCACCGCCCCAGATCATCCGAGCATGCATCCTGATCTCTTTAGGAAATTAAAGCCAGGAATTGCCACACGTGCTGCAAACTGTACACTATTTCTCTAAAAATATTCAAAGGAGTGAAGAAAGTCAAGACCCCTACAATCGTTGACTAACTAGTAAATAAATAATACTGCCGTTGGCTCAATAAGCAGTCGGCAAAAGTTGACGATACCCGAATGTCCATCAGCTTGAGAGCAGCAACACTGACCATGAATGGATGGATGAAGAGAAGAAAAGTTTGTGAGCTTTTGAATTTAATGCTCACGGAGAAGTCAAAACCTTTCAGTTTCAGGCTACTCCTTCTATCCATAAATAAATGTACATCTCGTTTTTTAGGAATCAAATATTTTTTTAGTTTGATCAAATATCTATAAAAATATACTAATATTTATCGTATGTAATATGTATTATTAGATTGAGGCATTAAGCATAAAATATACTTTCACAATATATTTATTTGTAGATATAAATATTAATATTATTTGATATATTTCTAGTTAAATTTTAAAAAATTTAACTTCTCGAGAAATGATATCTGCATTTATTCGTGGAGGTAGGGAGTACGTGGAAAAAAAGAGAGTAAAAATTTTCAGAAGTTACATAAGGCCTTGTTTAATTTCCAAAAAATTTTGCAAAATTTTTTCAGATTCCTTGTCACATCGAATCTTTAGACGTATGCATGAAGTATTAAATATAGACGAAAATAAAAACTAATTACATAGTTTGGTCGGAATTGACGATACGAATCTTTTGAGCCTAGTTAGTCTATGATTAAACAATATTTGTCAAATATAAACGAAATTAGTACTATTCATATTTTGTAAAATATTTTGGAACTAAACAAGGCCTAAGCCAACAAGTGATGCGAGAAGCAAGGCTGTGTTCAGTTCCTCAACGAAAACATTTCGTTACACTGTAACACTTTCGTTTGTTTGTGGTAATTATTGTCCAACTATGGACTAACTGGCTCAAAATATTCGTCTTGTCAATTTCGACCAAACTGTGTAATTAGTATTTATTTTCATCTATATTTAATACTCTATGCATACGTCTAAACATTCGATGTGGCGGGGAATTTTGAAAAATTTTGGGTTTTATGTGGAAGTAAACAAGGCCCAAGATTCACAGCCCATGTTTCCCTCTGGACTCTGATGGGCTGTGGTGGCCTCTCGACCGCCGGCAACCAGACCCATCTGTTACTATTCTCGGCCCGCCAGTCCATCCGGCGATGTAGACCTGCAGGAGCCATCCGATTTGTATTCAGCCAAATCCTAGCCCAACTTCAGCAGCGCCATCGCACCTGGCCGCTTGCCTGCCAAGGCCTGCAATCCAGCTGCGGGGCCCACGGACCGCATGACACAGAACAGAAGGCCACCGTTGCACATACGGCCATGGGCTCACTTCCGGCACAAATCGTTTTCGCGACCGCGGATCCCCACGAAAACGGCCCAAACTGACGCCGCCCGACGCCATTTTTTACGACCGCCGCACGGGCGGCGCCGCTGCCGAAGCGGCTGGCTTTCTGAACTCTTTTTTCTTCTACAAGACACGGGCGGGGCGGTGGCGACATGAGAGCAGACCAACGGCAAAAAATGAAAGCTCAGTGAAAGCGATGGCGGCACACGGGCGGATTCCTGCGCCCCTGCCCTCTCAAACGACGCTTTCTGGGTTTTCTTTTCTGTATAAAAATAAGCTCGGTGGTTGATGGTTGCTGCCTCGCTACTGTGACCATCAATCCATCGTGCTTTTCAGCAAAGGCTAAACAAAGAGGGACAGCAGGCACTAACCGTGCTGTCATCGTGTCACCTCACCGTACCTGCGGCGCTCCACAAAAGCACAGGCGCAATATATAAATTATTACCTATATATAAAAATTTAGTAAACCTTAAGATAGTTTGATCTATAATTGTCTTTTCTTTTGGAATGGAATTAGTATTAGGAGTAGCTTGGATTAGGAGCAGGAATGTGACAGTACTGGCATGTTGGTAGGTGCATGCTCACTGTGCTGCACAGTAGCCAGCGTGCACTGGACAGGGTTACACGAAAGGCCGGTGAAACTGACCTCCCTAAGGTCGGTAAGATATAAATTCTACCAATAACCTACCAACATGTTGGTATGTGCTGATAACGACAGATCACTTCTACTTCATTGGATAGCACGCGGCTCCCGCTTGAAATACTCCTACTGCTACTTGTCTACAGTTGCAAACGGAAGTTCTTGCCTTTTTTTTTAGTTCCTCCTCTAAAGCTTACTTCATATCTCATTACATATTTAGACACATACATAGAATATTAAATATATACTAAAAAATAACTAATTACATAGGCTATGACTATTTTACAAGATGATTTTTTTAAGCTCAATTAGTCTATGATTTTAACAATGTGGTGCTACACTAAAGCTACCGTAAACATGAGCTAATAACGGATTAGTTAAGCTTAATGAATTCGTCTCGCGGAGTACTAAGGACTTCTATAACTTATTTTATTATTACTATCCAAACACTTCCACGTGACATCACCCTGATATAACAACCGATGTGACACCATAAAACTTTACCCTCTCAATTTAAACGAGGTCTAAGTAAGCGAAGGACACAAGCTCTCTCTCTTTCTCTCTCTCCTCCCAATAGAAAAGATGCACGCTCGGACCTGGATCTAGCAAGTTAGGCTCTGTTTAAATCTAGGGCGTAAAATTTTAGGGTGTCACATGAGGGTGTCGCATCGATGTTTAGAGAGTAATAATAAAATAAATTACAGATGTCCTCAGTACTTCTCGAGACAAATTTATTGAGTCTAATCAATTCATTAACACATATTTATTGTAGTTTGTAGCATCATATTGTTAAATCATTGATTAATTAGGCTTAAAAGATCCGTCTCGCAAAATAGTTATAATATGTGTAATTAGTTTTTTTCAGCCTATATTACTCCATGTATATATCAAATATCTGATTAAATATAGAGGAAACGTTAGGGGGGAAAAATTACCAGAAACTACTACAACGCAGGTTCCCATGCCAATCATCGGGGTTTCCATTTCCTGTAACTGATATCACGAGGACAGGGACTGGTAGATATTGGACGATCTTGGTAGCTAGCATTCTCAATAAGCCAGCTCGATCGCGGAAGTTGGTATAGGATGGAGAAGTTTTTCCTAATAATTAATGAGAACAAAATGCTTATCCTCTTCGGCGAACAACGACGCCACAGGCCACAGCCCACAGTGCGGGAAGGGCACACGTACCAACAGATCTAGGAAAAAAAATGCCTGTTTAGTTTTGCGCTCTAGAAAGTTTTTAGAGTATTATATCACATATATAACTATAGCAGATAGTATCTAATTATGAACTAATTAAGCTCAAAAAAGTCATCTCAAAAAATACATGTAAACTATGTAATTAATTATTTTCTTTATATATATATATATTTTTTTTTTTAAATAGCGAGCTAAGGCCAAAGTGTTTATAAACTGTAATTAGCGTACTTTAGCGGTAAAATTGTGCATGGACGCAAATAGCGGCACAATTTTTTTCAAGCTATTTTGGGCTATAGCGGCAAAAATAGTGGGTTATTTTTTCATGGATATATATATATATATATATATATAACTATTACTCTGTAGCTAGCTACAAAATAACTTATTCTGTAGCCACTTTGAGTTACGATAATTAAATTACTATATTAATTTATGAGATTATAGTAACTCCATACTAAGTGGTTTACTATAACGTTATGGTAAATATATCCATGTGT
>Ga0182004_10003219_pt1 | contig 12953 bp, 9 predicted proteins | sample Sormic07211540_1_FD_120479 | JGI IMG/M metagenome (GOLD analysis project Ga0182004, IMG submission 120479) | Endophyte microbial communities from Sorghum bicolor roots, Mead, Nebraska, USA - 072115-40_1 MetaG | ecosystem: Host-associated > Plants > Roots > Unclassified | place: USA: Nebraska... | reverse complement strand
GCCACGAGAATATGCAGTTTCAAATGCACCTAGAGTTTTCCTCAATCCTCTCTCAGATGAGCACCAAGCTATGAGAGGGAGAGGAGAGGGAGGAGATGCTCACGAGCTCATTGGATCAATCACGCAGGCCTCTCAAAAATCTCTCGTAGGATTAGCACTTGGGAGAGATAGAAGAGGGGAGCTCGAGTTCTTTCTCTGGAAAAAAAGAAGTGAAGCGTTCTGTTCTGTATTCGCGAGAGACCGAGAGAGAGCCACGAAGGGGAGCACTCGGCCTAAATTTACTTGGCCAGCCAGCTCTCCAATGGGCAAAACAACAGTGCTGTGTGCCACAACGGGCAGCACAGGCACTGAGTGGCTCTCTGTATTCTCTTAGCACTGGGCTCCATCAAATAAATGAGTGAGTGGCAAAGAGCTGTAACCTTCTGCAGTCCACGTGCATGCACGCATGCCACTCTTCATTTTAAATGGGACGAGCTACACAACAAAGCAATTAAGTACCTCCTTGTACTTGAGAGGACCCCATGCTATAAATAGCAAAGGCCAATGGCTGCCTCCTTTTTCCAAGGTGTGTTCACACGTGCATGCAAGCATGTAAAACACCTCTCTCTTTCTCTCTCTCATTAAATGTGGCAAGAGCTCCACAACATGCAACATATGCAAGCATGGTCCATGTCTGCCTTTTCCTTCTTACGTACGAGACAGGCAGCAAGCAGCAGCTGTAAATTCTTTCAACTGATTCCAACTAGGTGCAACTGCTTCCAACTTTCTTTCACCTGCCTACTGTTGGGCTGCACACTGGATTTGACTGGTTGCGACTGCCTCCAGTTACGTACAACCACACTCACTTGCTTACTGTTGAGCTGTGCACTGATTTTAACTGATTCCAACTAGTCGCAACTGCTTTCAGCTCTCTTTCAAAAACCTTCACTTGCTTGCTGTCAAACTGTGCACTAGTTTTTGGCTAATTCCAACTGCTTCCAACTACTTGTTTCAGCAGCTTGCTGTTCCTAGTTCACCTTCTGTAAATTTTCAGCACCTTTTCAAGTAGCTAATTCCACCAAAAATATTCCAAAATAAATTGAACATTGGAGGACTCCTATATAATAGAGGGAGGGGGCATGGCCAGGGTTAACCCATGCCATTAGGCAGCCACCGCCGCTCACCCATGCTCGCGCCTATTCCTCCTCGTGGACCTAGCAGTTCGGAGGCGCGACGCATCTTCCCTGCACGTGTGGGATACTTCGGAGGTGCTGCATCTAGAACGCAAGGACTAACTGCACAAGAGGGATTGACATGGTGGGCGACCACACAACTGCATGGCACTGCTACTACGTGCACGACTACATCGAGTCGCTTCCGCTGCACCTGCGTGTCTAGTGGTAATCTCGTGATCTATAACTAGCAGTTGATCCTATTTTATGATGTCAAAATTTTTGTTTTCTGGCTAGCGTAGTGTCCTCATAATACTATAGTTTGGACATTGGTGGAAAGACCCGAGGCGAATGTGATTGGCACCAAGTGGGTCTTCCGCAACAAGCAAGATGAAAATGAAGTGGTGACAAGGAACAAAGCAAGATTGGTTGCTCAAGGCTTCACTCAAGTAGAGGGCTTGGACTTTGAAGAAATATATGCACCAGTGGCAAGGCTTGAGGCAATCCAAATGCTTTTATCCTTTGCTACCCATCATAACTTCAAGCTATATCAAATGGATGTCAAAAGTGCATTTTTGGCCCTATCCAAGAGCTTGTCTATATTGTGCAACCACCGGATTTTGAAGATCCCAAGTTCCCTAATCACATCTACAAACTCCAAAAGGCGCTCTATGGGCTTAAGCAAGCACCAAGAGCATGGTATGAATGCCTTAAGGAATTCTTGCTCAAACAAGGCTTTGAAATAGGCAAAGTCGATCCTACCCTTTTCACTCACAAAGTCAATAAAGATATATTTGTGTGCCAAATATATGTTGATGACATAATATTTGGTAGTACTAACCATGAGTTTTGTGAGGAATTTAGTAGGATCATGACCAAGAGATTTGAGATGTCTATGACGGGTGAATTGAAGTTCTTTCTTCGTTTTCAAATCAAGCAATTAAAGGATGGAACTTTTATTAGCCAAACTAATTACACCCATGATATGCTAAAGAAGTTTGACATGGCGAATGCAAAGCCCATCAAAACTCCCATGCCAAGAAATGGACATCTTGATCTCAATGAGGAAGGGAAAGCCATCGACCAAAAGGTATATTGCTCCATGATCGGCTCTCTACTCTATTTGTGTGCATCTAGGCCCGATATTATGCTTAGTGTGTGCATGTGTGCTAGATTTCAAGCTAACTCGAAAGCGTGCCATTTAGTGGCTGTTAAGAGAATCTTGAGATATTTAGTACACACTCCTAACCATGGCTTGTGGTATCCTAAGGGCTCTATGTTTGATCTACTTGGGTATTTAGATTCTGATTATGCTGGTTGCAAAGTGGATCGAAAAAGCACTTCAAGGACATGTCAATTCCTTGAACAGTCCCTAGTGCTTGGAGTTCTAAAAAACAAAATTGTGTAGCCCTTTCCACCGCTGAGGCTAAGTATGTTGCAGTCGGTGCATGTTGTGTTCAACTACTTTGGATGAGGCAAACCCTTCGTGATTTTGGATGTCGCTTTACCAAAATCCTATTATTGTGTGATAATGAAAGTGCCATAAAGGTTGCAAATAATCCTGTAAGCCATTCAAGAACTAAGCACATAGACATCCGACATCACTTCTTGAGAGACCATGAAGCCAAAGGAGATATCAAAATTCACCATGTGAGCACCGAAAAGCAACTAGCCGATATCTTCACTAAGCCTCTTGATGAGGCAAAGGTTTTGTTCTTTGTGTAGTGAGCCAAATATACTTGATTCTCATAACGTGGTTTGAAATGTAGCACACCTTTGATTGATCAACTAGTATCTAGGCAAAAGGTTTGCAAAAAGATTCATACTGTGCTTCAAAATGCTTTATCAAAGAGAACTTGCTTTTTATGGTCATTGCTTGTTTTTGTTCATCTGTTGTTGACCATAATATGTTAAGTTTGTTGTATCTCTCTTTCTTCTTTTTCTCACTTTTTGGTGCTTGTTGCCAAAGGGGGAGAATGTGAGGGGGTACCATTTTTTTTCTTGCCTTGGCTGATTGTGTACATACTTGTCATATGCATCACGTATATTCTTGTGACACTATGTGCAACACCCCACAGAAGCATGGATGGAGGGGGAGCCCCATCATTTAACTCTATATGTGAATTTTGTCCTCTTATGCCAATTTGAGAATTCAATTCTCCATTCACATATTTAGGGGCGTCTCTACACCCATGACTTCAAAATCTTAGTTATACCTTATTTTTTTAAAGGTCTAGTTGTGTTGTCATCAATCACCGAAAAGAGGGAGATTGTAAGTGCAATCAAGCCCTAGTTGTGGGTTTTAGTGATAATGACCACACAATTAAGAGTACTAATGAGATTTGTTGAGATGACAAGTAGGTAAAATAAGAATGAGGATACATGAGATGTGAGATGGCAAAATCCCAAATTACCAAATGATGTGGTTGTGTTAGTCCATTGATGAAATTGAATGAACACATTTTGTGATTTATAGCACCCTAAATTTTGGTGGACAAAAGGCGCTTCAACTCAAGGGTTTCAACATCTGTTACTTTTATTTGGGTCATAGGAAATGTCGCATTATCAAGAGGGACACAAAACAAGTTAGCAATTTGGGATAAAAGTGCTCTTGTCAACCTAGTTTTTGGCTGAGAGTCGAGCACCAGAAGTTCTGGTGGGCCACATAGGAAGTTCTGGTCCCAGACAGGAAGTTTCGGTTGCACTTTGCACCAAGCGTTCATGTTTCAGAGAACTGTTTCAATCTTCGTCAGGAAGTTCCGATCCTGGACCAGAAGTTCTGGTTGGCAAAGTTTGCACGAGCATGCGCATTGCATAAAACTGTTCTAGGCTCAGTTTGGAAGTTCCGGTGGGCCCAAGTTAGCCCCAATGGTCAGATATTGGTGGACCGGAACTTCTGGTCCCTGGCACCAAAACTTCTGATGCTACCCTATAAATACTTCTTACCTTCATTTCTAACCATTGGCCGAGCATTAGAAATTCATTCTCTGACTCCCAACTCTCCCAAGTTGTGACTCACCAAATCTCTCTCCCCCTTTGCCTCCAAGCTTCAATCTTTCATTGTTTGAGCTAGGGACGTGAGATTTGAGAGCAAGAGCATCGATATTCAACTTGAGTACTTGGGTTCCCCGATTTGCTGGCTTGCTTTGTGTTTGTTACTCTTGGGGTTCTTGGAACCCTAGCTGGCTAGGCATCACCCAAGAGCTCCTGATCTATGGGAGGACCTTGGGAAGTTTGTATTACCCTTGATTTTCTAGTGAAGAACTCAAGTTTATCTTTGTGGTTGCTTGAGAGAGGCAAGGGGGTGAAAGAGACTCCACCTTTGTGGTCAACAACGAGGACGTACGCAAGCCTTAGTGGTGAGCCAAACCTCTGGATAAATCCTTGTGTCTCATGTGCTTATTGTTGTTGTGATCACTGAGATAACTTGTTCTTTGTTGTATCTTTCTTCCTCAAGCAATTTCTTAGGTTTTGATCCTAATCTACAACTTAGTGTGGTGCCAAGCCTTGAGGAGGTCAACTTCATCATCAATAACCTCTAGGAGGGTGTGGTAACACTTAGATCTAAAATCCCAACTCGATTCACTTTGATTTTGTAGCTTGTTTAGGGCACCAGAAGTTGGTCTACACCAGAAGTTTTGGTACCCTTGACCAGAACTTTCGATCTAGACCACTGGAACTTCCAGTATGGTATTTAACTTCTGCAAATTCGAGTTTGTGAGTTTTAGGTTTTGTAAAAAGGTCTATTCACCCCCCTCTAGGCTTACCAAGGATCCTAACACAGCATATAAAGTAGCTCAGGATTTGTGATGATGGAGGAGCTCATTACATATAAGACATGACATAGAGTCACATGACCAAGGTGGAGAATACCAAGATGACGCTTGGCTCAACAGACCGATTGCTAGTGTGAAAGGCAAGTCGAAGGCTTTGAAGTGAGAGACCGCATGTGACAATGAAGCTTGAGAAAGACTTGGCATTGATGGACCAATGCAATGGTGAAGAGCAAGTGAGGTCAAGATCGATGAACCAATATGGTCACGTGATGACATGAAGTGGACCTATCATTTGATGATTGGTTGGTACATGTGTTGCATCAACATTGAAGGAGATAGAATGAAATACCAAGGCAAAGGTATAACCTAGGACTTTTCTATTTCACCGGTCAGAGGTGTGTAGAGAAGTTGATGACTAGATTTAGGATAGATGGCCATACTTTCAAGAGGAGCAAACTTGTTTCATATCGGTCATCTAGTGGCACTTGAGCGATCTAACTTTGCATACGTGTTAGGATCGAGTGGCGTGGTAAGTTGAGAGGCTAACTCTTTTAGAAAAATGGTTGTAAAAATGTTAACACACATGCACATGATGGTGTACATATGGTGGTGTTGGCACATTTGCGAAGGAGGTGGAGTTTGAGAGGTAGAGAGGGGTTTGGGATCCTCTCTTCCTCCCGTCGAGCTTGCGAGGCGGGATTCAATATTTTCGTAGAAATGAAATGCCTATTTTTCACTACGCTAGAGGCAGTTTTGAAGAGGTGGCAAAGTCACGAGCATCGGAAGCTGCTAAGTGTCACGTCGGACGTTGGGGTTGCGTCCGACGCGTGTTGGGTGCTTCGGCGTAGCGCAGAGTGTTGCACTGGCGCGTTCGATGCCTAAACATCGGATACGGCTGGAATACTGTTGAGCATCCGTTCCACAGTGACGTCAGCAAGGTCACGAGCAAGGAATATGAGCAGTGTGTGCATCAGATGCTGGTAGCATCAGATGGCTTACCTTAGAATGCGTCTGATGCGTCACCGAGCGATTTGAGAACTCTCTGAGTTGTGTCTGATGGTGAGGTGTTAGCGTTCGGTGGTTTTTATCAGAGCATCTGGTGTGGTTGTGTCGGACGCATGTGCGAGTTGGCCGTTGGTGACAACAACTAATTTCAAACGGCTAGTGACACGTGGTAGTTTTGTGAGCATCGAACACTGGCTGGAGCGTAAGGTGCATTGCACCTACGCGTCCAATGCACACACGTTTTGCCCAACGAAGGGGCAACGACTAGTTTAGCCCTTGGGGCTATAATTAGAAGCGGTGGCCGGTCTTGGCTGATGCTTGGCACCCTTGGGACTTAGTGCCCATGCTTGAGGAGTGCTAGGAAAGCCTCTAACTTACTTGTGCTTGCTAGATTGTGAATCAATAGTGAGTGAGTGATTCTAGTGCGATTGCATTGAGAGATTGCATCGAGTGGCACTAGGTGTTCGTGTTGCAAGCCAGTGGTTCTTGTTACTCTTGGAGGTTGCAACCTTCTAGACAGATTGGTGGCTTGTGACTCCATGAAGCACACGAGAAGATTGTGTGGTGCTCCGGAGGAGGATTTGTGAGGGGTGTAGTGCTCACCCCACGGGGATCACAAAGAGCAACTGTAGTAGAGCGAGATGTGAAGGACGACGAGTGGTCCAGCTGAGCGCTAGAGCTTGTGGTAAGCACTCCACGTGGAAGAGTGTGACTTGTGGGTCGCCACTAGCAACAGGACCGGTGGCAACCTTGGAGGTTGTCTCAACGAGGACTTAGCTTGGTGACAACCAAGTGAACCTCGGTAAAAAATCATCGTGTCAACATTGTCTACTCTTCTCAATGGTTTGCATTCGCCATACACAAGCTTGTATTTACATTCTATTTTATAGTGCTTGTGTGTTGCTCTTGTACCTAGTTTAGCTTATGTAGCTTGCTAGTTACCTTCTTGCTTGTGTAGCTAGAAGTAGCTCTCGTTGCATGACTAATTCGGTTTGTGTTAACCTTCTTAGTCACATTTCTTAGTTTGTGTAGCTAAGTAATTTACGCTCTCTAATTTGGCTTTGTGTAGCCTTGTTATTGAGCATTGCTAGTGAGGTTAGGTTTTGTGCGATTTTCATCATTAGATTGTGTAGGTGCTCCTCGGTTTGTTTAGAGTACTAGTTGCATAGGTTTGTGTGACCTTGCAATCTAGAATTGGTTAGGTGAGCACTAGCTAGCCCGGCACCTTAGTTGCTTATTTAGGATCTTTGTAAGGTGCTTGTGATTTTGGATACACGGATGAAGTCTTGACTAGACTGATAGTTTTAATTCCACACTTATTCGGTTTGTCGGTGCGTTTAAGTTTTACAAAGGGCTATTCACCCCCCTTTAGTCCGTCTTCTCGACCCTTCAAAGGTTTAGGTCAAACTTTGAGAATATAAATCATAAATAACTTTTTAAGTTGTTAAGTTTGGAAATATGAAAATCATATGATAGATTTGTCTTAAAAATACTTTTATAAAAATATACATATAGCACTTTTTGATTAATATTTTTATAAAAATAAGGAGTCAAAATTAGGTTTTGGAGACTATATCCTTATCCTGAATGACTTTCTTTACAGGTATGGAGGGAGTATAAAAATAACTATATTACTTTAAGTAGTACTGTAATTAACTATGTGATGTATGCTCTTTTTACTGTTCGGTTAAATGGTCGTTTGACATGTTTGAACATCACTTACAAAGTACACTGTGGTATGCCTTTTCGTATTACCCTCCGTCTATTTTGTTTAAGGTCTTGTTTAGTTCATAAAAAGAAAAAGTTTTTAGCTACTGTAACACATTTGTAACTATAAACTATAACAGTTATAAACTATAACAGTTAGTATCCAATTATAGACTAATTAGGCTTAAAAGATTCGTCTCACAAAATACATATAAACTGTATAATTAATTATATTTTTAATCTATATTTAATGCTTTATGCATGTGTTCAAATATTCAACGTGATAGAGCGAAAAGTTTTTAAATGAGAACTAAACATGGCCTAAATGGTCATTTTATCTGTTTATTAAACAGCTGTTTGGCATGAATAGTGGCGGTAGGCCGATCTTTAGGTAAAAAGAGACGCTCTCACGCGGGAACGATAAAAGACTCCTTGCCAGAATGATCAATTTCTTTTCCTAAAAGCTATCTGTGTTGTCTCATTGTATGTTTTAATCAATGAAAGAGACCTCGCGGCTTAGCTGCTACCATTTCTTTCTTGCAACAGCAATTCAAGGGAGACAAAACAAGAAAGGAAATATGCTTTGCTCGAGATGATGCCCAAAAGGTGCAACCTACGCCCTCTATGTAGCAACAAATCAGTCATTTGTTCGTTTACATTCTCAAGTCAGACAAAAATTAATTGCCGAGCTATCTTCTCACCCACCATTGCAAAATTATGCAGACATGACAACTAATACTGCACCTACCACCGTTTAGTTTCTGTACAGCTCCATGGGCATTCTGCGTGCTCACTGTTCTACCAGGTTTTGGCAGCTCCCTCCGTGTTGCATTGCATCAATAGATCTCCCATTCATACCAATCACGCTGGCTCAATGTGACGATCATCTATCTTCAAGGAGCCACATTCTGCTGATTCCTAGCTCAACACAACTCATCCAGCCAACCACACCAGGGCAGCATACCCGCCCAACAGCTCAAGCCTTAGCCTTTTGGCTTATCTGTAACGGTGGAATACCAGGAATATCTGGGATGGGGGACTTTTTCTTCTTTACCTTGTCAAACATCATAGCTTGAGTCATAAGAATCAGCCCTGCGATAGAAGCAGAGTTCTGGAGCACGCATCTTGCGACCCTGCATGGGTCCACCACACCAGCAGCAACAAGGTCTTCAAACTCGCCAGTCATTGCGTTGTAACCAACCCGCCACTCACTGGCGAGAAGCTTCTCCACAACAGCTGGACCTTCTGCCCCGGCATTGCGAGCTATTGTCATAGCAGGGACAAGAAGTGCCTAGAGCAAAGAATTGGGCAAATTTCAGAGTTAGGATGCTGAATGTTACAAGTATTTTGCAACGGAGGAAAAACTAACAGAAATCTTCTGAGCCTGCAGAACAAGTATAAAATGCCAGTGCATGGTAAAACCAACCTTCCCAACTATATTTACACCCATCTTCTCTTCTGCATCATCAACTAGGTCCATGATACTGGGAATATGCTTTGATAAATGAACATATGTCACCCCACCACCAGGAGTTATGCCTTCACTAATGGCTGCAAAAGTTGCATTCTTTGCATCCTCCACTCTCAGTTTCCTATCCTCGAGTTCAGCTTCAGTGGCCGCCCCAACCTGAAATAGGAAAAAAACCTTTCTTATCTCCAGAAACAAACTAACAAATTTATTTCACAACTAAAATGGTTTGTGCACTACAAAATTCTACCCTGAAAATAAACTTTATATCCGAATTAAAATGATCTGTGCACAATGCACTTCTCTACCCTGAAAATCTACGCAATGCACACATCAAGTTCATATCCATTATTTATTATGAAAACTATTGGGATATAGGTTTCCAGCATGGTTTCACACCTTGATGACTCCAACACCTCTCGAAAGTTTAGCGATTCTCGCAGAGAACCTTTCCTTTAGATAGGAACTCGTTGTCTCCTCTAGATCTTTTTTCAGTTGCATGATTCTGGCCTCGATCTCTGGTCTCATTGAAGGATGTGCTATGATAGTTGTAGATTCACTAGTTATTGTGATTTTCTGAGCCATACCAAGCTGATCAGAAGTAATGCCATGAAGACCCCAGCCAAGGTCACTAGCAAAGAAATCTGCACCTGTTTAGTTATAGAGAAAGAGAAGTACTCAGGGACCTTATATGATGTGGAAGCAACATACCATGCGAACTCAAAATGAAGTGTAATCCTTATGATGTCTCAAAGCACTAGTGGAAGCTACAAAAAATGCTGAACTTAGCAAGCCATTAAACGAAATGTAGCTTTGCCTCCCAAGTAACATGAACTGCTGAATGTGTAAAGCCACTTCTAATAAATGCCACATTCTATGAGACCAAAGTCTGTATGTTAAGGTATGAAGCTTTGAAACACTAGTTATATATATTCACCTGTCATAATAGCAATATCTTGGAGAATAGCCTTCTTTTCATCTCCCAACCCAGGACATTTAACGACCGCAACATTTAGCAATCCATTCAGTTTGTTAAGAACCAGTGTTGAATACACCTCATGTGACACATCCTCAGCAATAATTAATAAAGGGACACTCAACTGTGTTGTCTTCTCCAGCAAGGGAAGTATCTCTTGGACTTCGTTCACACGCTGATCAGTTAAAAGCACTCTAGCATTTTCAAATTCAACGATTGCTTTGTCTTGATTTGTGATGAAGTATGGAGAAACATATCCCTTGTCTATCTGCAAGGATCAGTGGAGAATAATAATTTTAGATAGCACCTCTACATTGCAAGTTCCACATAGCAAGATGTGATTCAAAGCAAGTTCTGTCCCCCTTGACATGTTTGAAATAATCATTACTTGATATTTTTGACAGACTTTGGAATAAATCCATTACTGACTGAGCACAACAAAGGTTTTGCATACAAATTTGCACTTCAAAAATCTCTCTGTCCATGTAAATGTACCTTCATTCCTTCCTGGACCTCAACTGTCGTGTATATTGAAGATGATGACTCAATTTTGATTATACCATCAGGACCTATCTTCTCCATTGCATCAGCAATGAGATTGCCAACATATTCATCATTGCCAGATGATATTGAAGCAACAGCTGAAAATGAAATTCAGAATTACTATGGCGACCACTGAGTAGTCTGATGACGCAGATCATGCATACACAAACATGACATACCATACCTCAGAGTAATGTGCTTGAGACATAACAATAAAAACATGGCTCATATTTTTTTTCATCATTTGAGCATATGCAGGGGTGCAGTCTTATTTTTCCTAATTTAAATCAAGCTAAAGCTCCTTTCTCTACAAAATACAAAATAACATATGACACACGGCTTGAGCTTTAAATGTGCATAACCAATTTAGCACTTGTCAGTAGTAGTAGGCTAGTCGGTATTCTTTTTCCTCACTTTTCTTATTTTTTGCATTTTTACACACAGGAACCCTCATTTTCCAGAATATAAAGATTACCTTTTATGTCCTCCTTTGTACTCACAGGGATACATTTACTCTTCAAGATCTTAATTAGCTCATGAACGGCTTTGTCAATACCCCTTCTCAATGCAACTGGGTTAGCACCAGTTGCAACTGCCAACAACCCAAGATTGATGATTTCCCGAGCCAAAACAATTGCTGTTGTAGTTCCATCGCCAACAGCACTATTTGTCTTGGATGCTATCTGGCTAAAACATGTCCAGTAAACAAGCAGCAGCAATACTAATTGATTTAAGGATACAAGAAAATGTAGCACCTTACCTCTTGAAGTAGCGTGGCACCTGCATGCTCAAGCGCATTTGGGAGCTCTATAGCCTTGGCAATTGTGACACCATCATTAATTACTTTAGGTACATCATCTTGGTCAATAACAACATTCCTCCCTGCAATAAACTTCTGAGCTTTCAACAATCAATAGCACTACAAGACACACAAACAGAGTATCTGTATAGTAAGAACAGCATGAGATATGATCCCAAGAGCATAAATTGCACCTTCACTGCAAAAATGCTCCCAAGTTTACTACACCTTTGACAATTAACAGCAACATAAAAAGGTAACTTTTGCTGTTCAGATAAAACAGGTTATCAAGTCTTTGTGAACTTGTGACAAGAAAATATTCCATCCAAAACATTAGATGGAACTACCCTATTTCCAACAAATTGGAAGTTGTAGGAGATAAAGTTAGAAACCAATTAACGAGTTTGGAGTAACTAGGTAACCATGTGACTGTAAATGGGAGATTGTTGGAGAGCAACAACACAGGTCTGAGGTCAGAGACCTGAATCTTGAAGTAACTACTCTGCATAGAAATGTCCTAAAGGCTAACTGCCTTCATAACACAAACTCTTCATTTGTCAGTCGGATTGGTTGCACCAATTCTACTTAAGGTGAATCATAGTGTACTGTTAGCTCGAACATTTTAGGTCCCAATGGGTCTGAAAATCGTAGCTTAAGCATTTTTTTCTAAACTGAACGAAGATAAACCAGATAAGATTTGATACCCAACCGATATTCGATACCTCACTGCATCCCCAGCAAGATAACAGGAACCGAAGCAAGCTTACGAAAGCCTCACCTTTGGGGCCGAGGGTGACGGCGACGGCGTCGGCGAGCTTGTCGATGCCGGCGGCGAGCCCACGACGGCAGGCCTCGCCGGTCGATATGACCTTGACGTCTGCCCGGACCACCAGGCGGCGGCCGACCCTGGCCGACCTAGGCAGCAGCTGCTGAGATGAGGGCGAGAAGCCGGCTGCGGGGGCGAAGGAAACGGCGGTCAGGTACATCGAAGCGGCCGCAGGAACCGAGAGTGAGCACGCCCAGAGCCGAGCCGCGACAGCCGGCCCGCGACTACGATCCGCTAGGCCGAGCGGGCGCCGGGAGGCGGAAGGCGAGGACAGGCGCGGCAGAGGAATCCCCTCGCCTGGGTGCCAGTGGTGGGTGAGGGGGGGCAGTGGCGAGAAGAAAGGGGAAGCGTGGCGGCGAGGTGAAGCACGAAGAACAGCAGAGGGTTTTAGCGACAGGAGGTTTTATCTGCTTGCACCCCTTCTTCCTATTGAACCCATTCAGGTCACACTAAATTAATGAATAGTATTTTCAGCCATAACTTTTTAAAAAAACAAAGATATCTCTGCTCTACTGAGGTTCTATTTGGTCTTAGGCCTTGTTTAGTTCTCTGAAAATTTTGCAAATTTTTTCACATTCCCCGTCACATCGAATCTTTAGACACATGCATGGAGTATTAAATATAAACGAAAATAAAAACTAATTGCACAGTTTGGTCGGAATTGACGAGACGAATCTTTTGAGCCTAGTTAGTCCATAATTG
>Ga0182004_10003218_pt1 | contig 12954 bp, 10 predicted proteins | sample Sormic07211540_1_FD_120479 | JGI IMG/M metagenome (GOLD analysis project Ga0182004, IMG submission 120479) | Endophyte microbial communities from Sorghum bicolor roots, Mead, Nebraska, USA - 072115-40_1 MetaG | ecosystem: Host-associated > Plants > Roots > Unclassified | place: USA: Nebraska... | reverse complement strand
GTCCAGTGTCTTCTGTTGCTTCGAGGGGCTTGGTCCCAAGCGGTCCAGTTCCATGGACGTGGAGGTGTTGGGCCGCTTGAGGAAGCCGTCCAGTGTCTTCTGTTGCTTTGAGGGGCTTGGTCCCAAGCCGTCCAGTGTCTTCTGCTGCTTCGACTTCGAGGGGCTTGGCCTGCTGTCAATCTGGGAAACGTCCAGCGTCTTCTCCTGCCCGTCCAGCATCTGAATGAATACAAAACAAAAACAAGATTGTTGCTTCCTTAGTGCAACTCAAGTCATGGTGTCAATCATGGTCTTAATTGGGGAAAAGTCGGTTTGAGAGAGACAGAACCTGCCCCAGATTCTCAAGTTTGCCTTGCACAGAGTCCCTGGGAAGCAAAACAGAGCAACAAAAGACCTATACTGAGTACATGACCTAAATCACCACATTTAGTACAGGAAGCAAAGTTCAGGACATACCACATAAGATCATCTGCAGTACCGTTAGCGAGAAGATAATATACGTTGACTGATGAAACCTGGAATCATGAAGAAAATAAGAATGTGTCTGTTGTTATAAGTGGAACATCAAATTATCAACTGAAGTATATTAATATTCAAAGAAGACTTCAACAATAAAATCACAGTACCATCAGATAAATAAATAATAACAAATTATCAACAGAAATTTTATAAATATTCAAAGAAGACTTCAACAAAATTGCAGCCCCACCAAATAAATAAATAATACAGCAAAAAAAAAGAATCAAAGGACTCTGCTGGCTACAAAGTAATGTGCCTGATATTCACCTGACCAATCCGATGTGCACGATCTTCAGCTTGAATGATGTCCCCAGGAGTCCACGACAACTCAGCAAAGATTACTGTGCTCGCTGCTGTCAAAGTTATCCCATAGCCTCCGGCTTTGATGGATAACTGGTATGTTATACTCACATTAGATTGTACCCATTAACACTCCAGGAAAATCTATATAACCTGCCCGCATGGTTTGAACATTGGATAATAACATATATGTAGGCTTTATTTGGCAGAGCAGGGTAATTCTAGCTCTAGAAATCTGTGGAGCTAGAGCTGTGGATACACCTAAGTTGTATGGTTGAACTGTTTTCTTTTATTCTAGACAAAGAAAAAAGACTTTAAGGTCGCGATTTTAGCAAACAAACTTTCAGATTTGAGGTGAAGCTGGGAGCTAGAGCTGTGCCAAACAGGGACTAAATTTTGACTGCCAATTACAAATGTTTGAAAGGAACTACACCAACCTAGGAGGAACTAGGCAGCTTTATAATGAGAAGAAAATAGGCACCAAAGTTTAGCTTGCCGAGGACTCAAACTTGAGGTGGCCTGGGTGTACATCCACACCCTCAACCAACAGAGCTAATTGTCAGTTCATTAACCACATAGTTTTCGAACCTTCATCAGAACACTTCTCTGTATCTAAGGAGTCAACCTTTCGGCCAGGCAACCTCCCACACCTAACTGGCCTCTCCCACAGCCACAGTGAGCAGCACCCCCACCGCCTTCTCAACCGTCAGTCCCAGCATCCTCCCCAGCGACCCCTTCTAAGCCCAGAAACCATAGAACCTTCCAGGAACCCTGAACCCTAACACCAGCGAACTCCGTCTCTGGCGGCAGCAGGTGAGTTTTTTCCTTTGATGTTTTTGTGCATCCCCAAATGCGAAATATGCATACGTGCAGTAATAAGTGTTAGGCAGATAGATTAGTTTATGGGCCTACTGTCTTGAGTGTTTATATTAAAGTATTTCTTGTGAGTTTCACCTGTATTTGGTGGTGGTTGTGTGTGTGGGTGGGGGTACAAAATTGAATATTAGTAAGTAAAAAACATACCACTGCTGCCTTGATGTCATCGTTCTCTTGGAAACTTGTGACTAAGGTTTGTCTTGTAGTTAAAGGTGTCTTGCCATCAATTTTGATACACTTTACTTTCTTCTTCTGAAACATGGTGGCAAATAGTAGGTCCATGTGTAGCATAAACAAATAAAACATCAAATACATTATTAGATTCTTACCGAAAGATGTTGCTCAATGGCATCAATCATGGGTTGGTGATGAGCAAATATTAAGAACTTGCAACCTGCCTGGATGTAGATGGTAAAGTAAAGAATTTAGATATTGCTTGTGAAGACAAAAATATGTTTGTAAGATTTTGTACCACATTTAAAATGAGGATAATGGGTCAACAAACCATTGTCATTTATGGGATAAAAAAGGAATTCGAGGGCCAGTCCATAGAAGGACGGCCCATTCCAGGCAATGCAACATTATTGCAACCTCCCAAAACAACTTTGAAATCTAACTAAAGTTGAATCGAGTTGGTTTCTATAAAACAGCCATGAATGGAATCTGTGAACAATGTGTGTGTGTGTGTGGGTGGGGGGTATGTTTCTCTTCTATTGATGCAATGATACAACAAACTCAAGTTGGCTTATTAAAAAGATTTTGAAAAGGAGGGATATTGTTTCTTTTTTCAAATTATACAGTCAAAATGTGATCCCCAATGAAAGAAAATAGGACACAGGAGAATTATTAGGGGCATGTATAGGTCAGTGGCAATTGGTGATAACTCAACAGTATTATCAGCTTCAGCAAGTGAAAATACAATCCTCATTTGGAATAATGAAACTGCACTAACTAGCACATTCCAGCACAAGGGTACAATAAAAGGGTAATTTGACAAATATATAGAATCATAATATCAGGTGATCACCTCAATCATAGTACCCAGGAAATCCAACACAGCTGGAATTTTAGCTACAGCTGAATCAGTATAGATCTGTGGTTAGAAAAAACAGAATCATACTTCTATACAAGCACAAATACATACAATCACAGTAAGCTAAATGACAGAAAAATGAATAACATGAATCAATATTCAAACCAAGTGCAAATAACAAAAGTTGAATATGATGTTAATATAGAAAGAAATATGCTTCTGATTTCAATGTTGGGCTTCACCACAATACCATATAGAAGAGAAGAAAAGAAAGACAACGAAATTCAGAAATTGACATGGGTATTCCAAATGAACAAATAACCTCTCCAAAGATTTTAGAACTACAATTTGCAGAATTACTAAATTAGCTAGTACTTCAGTTACATGCCACAAGCCAACAGAACCTTGAACTGGAAAGATGCAGAATTTATAACTTTAATTACTAAAAGTTACTACACATGCCAAGATAAGGGTACCTCAAAAATGGTAAGAATACACTTCAGCTTTAGTTGAGTTACATGTCTTGGTTTAGTAAGTTAGTAACTAAGAAAGTAAAATACTTAGAAAATAATACCCACAAAGTGTATATAGGATCATACAGGGGTGCACTTTCAGATTACCTTATTGACAATATTCTGGTAAGCAAACCTGAGAGAGTCGATCGTCTCTTTGGAGTCAGAAGACTCAATTTTGATCTTCAAAGTCTCCAACTAACAAAATGCACACCATTTCAGAATTACTTAAAGTAAAATTGTAACTTCAATGGTTGTGCTGATGCATTCATGCAGAGGTACGGCAAGAAAGCTAAGTGCAATGCATACTTTCCTTCTGTTCGTGTTTATATAAAAAATGAAGGTTAGATTTTTCAAAAGCACCATAGCAACTTGCAAAGGAAAAAATTCCAACAATAGAACAATGTGATGTGAGGCAAACAACTAGTTAGCTTTCACAATTTGTACCTTTCGATTAGTTAAATTACAGTCATATAACTCACTGCTGATTAAACCACCATGTGAAAGATCTTCACTGGTGCAAACAATTACATACGATACCAAATAATGTGGTTATATGAAATGAAATGCAGATAGGTTTAGCTACCTAAAACTGATTGTGTTCTCATATTCTACAATGTATGATTTGCAGGCAAAGAATAAAAATGGATAATACCTCAATAAACAGAGCACGGACATTTTTCACATCTTTCTCACTTAAATCTAGAAAGACCTGAAAGGTTGACGAAAATTAAATGATTAAGCATAGGTCTGTGTGTAGTCAAGAAAAATATCAGTATAACAGGAACTAAGCTCACATAAAAGCTACATCCTAAAGGTTATCTTACTGAATCACTGTGCAAGATCGTCAAAAAGAATCAACAGATCTTCTCAATGTTACAGTTTAAGCATTGCAAAGAAACAAGCATATAGCCAACATAGAAAGGTTCAGAAAACAATTAGGAATGAGGCACTGATTCGAAAGGTCAGTGCTAGTGATCGAAGGACCTTTAACTGTTGATTTAATCAAAATTCAAATTTACTACAGACAGATTCTCAGATTTGAACTGATCGAATGTTTCTAATTTACAGAATGAAATTAACGTATATTTCTTATGTTGATAAAAAAACCAAAAAAAAGAACACAAGGCTACCTGTTGTCTACGTTTAACAGGCAACTGTGAAAGGACATCTTTCTTCAACCTACGGATCATGACAGTTGCTTTCATCAAATTATGCAGCTCCTCATGATTGCTAGCACCTTGATACAACCCGAAAAAACCCTGCAAAGTCATGTCATAATTAGTCACGATTGGCAACAGAAAATGAAGAAAGCAATTTGATAAATCTAGTACTTACACCCTTGCAATATCTATTGCCATACTCATTAACATTCTTGTACACTGTAGGATACAAGGCCTGCATCTGGATATACAGAAAAGGTAGTTTTCACTCTACTTTTGAGCATTAAATATATGCAGCTAACTATGGAAACAAAATTTACCTGAGTAAAGAGCTCAATCGGGCGAGACAAAGCAGGAGTTCCACTAAGCAAAACAACATATTGAGCTTTCTGTGATTGTAAGTCACAATTAGTTGGTTCTGCAAATTCATGCATCCATTGGGTAGAAGATATCATTGGTCACCTAATCAGGCAGTAACAAGATGTTTCCTAAAGCAAGAATAATGGACTTAAAAAAAAGTTTGGCCTTCAGAAACCAGGACCTAACAAGAGCACAAGGAATAATGGACTTAAAAAAAACTTTGGCCTTCAGAAACCAGGACCTAAGAAGAGCACAAGACTATCTGGAAAAATTCATCACAATCAGACCAGCACCATGCAGTCCTCTGTGAAAGTTTGGAACTTCTGTTTGCTAGAAAAATATATGAAATAAGTGGGCAAGTATCCCAACATGTGTTGTAATGTTGTATTGTTCAGGTGAAATTGTGAATCATATTGCATGGTGCTGTAGTAACTCCCAGGTTAGTTGGTTATTGTTTAACTAATAGATAAGCTGCTCTGGGTCAGAGAAATGTTTGTCAGGGATAAGAGATAAGACAAGATCTGGTTTAGAGATTTTGTTAGGAGGCAACCCTACAGTAGATGAGGGATGGTGGTCTGCTGTTATAAGTGAAGAATGGATTAGACTTTTTGAGACCTTTTTCGTTCAAAAAGAAACTTTTTGAGGCCTAAATTCTAAACCACCATAGTCTGGTATCACCCTCCTGGCTCACCCATCCTAAAGCCCACCTTCAGTAGTCACCGTTCAGCCCCTTCAGTGTGGTCTTTACACTAATGGTCTAAGAATCATGAATTTTGTTTTGATGAGGTACTTACCAATTGTTAGGTTTCATGCACCAACCAGATGAATCCAATAGCTTAAGCCATTAGGAAGAGGTGGGCGATCCACACCCACTCACGTGAGGCCACATACAAGGCACAAACGTGGAAATAAAGGAGCGGAGGACTTAAATGACGCCTTTGTCAGGACTCGAACTCGAGAACTTTAGCTTTGATACCATGTTAAGTTTCATGCACCAACCAGATGAACCCAAAAGCTTAAGCCATTGGGAAGAGGTGGGCAATCCACATATACTTCACAACACCAATATCTACTAGTCCAAATTAGGGCACATAATATTTATGCTCACAAAGAAAAAGGTGTTTTCCACATAAGAAGCACCAAACCTGCAAAACAGGAAGTGAAGCAACCGTTCTCTTCGCTTGGCCATTCTTCATAAAATGGGATTCATCAGCTATAACAATCTGGATGAAAATCATTTAAAAGAGGTTATAGATAGATTATGCATACAACTATTTGGTGGTTAAATTCATTGCAATCAGAAGACGAATAGCTGCTACATTCATGAAAATGGAAGATGTCAGCACATCATTGTATTTCTAAAAAGTCAGATATTTTCTATAAAATGTAGTTGATCCTTTTTCTGAAGGTTTAGATGAAATCTTATTTCTTCAGGTGCAATCAAGTGATAAGTCAATCCCCCAAGTATCTGTAATTTCAATAACTAGCTATACTAATCCACCGTGCAAAGACAGCAGCAGTACTCTTAATATAGAAATAATGCTTAAGACACACCCAAAAAAATCACTCCGTCCAGTGCTGAAATCAAGTTATGAAAGAAAGCTCCAGTCACAACCAAGCAATCTCTAATCTACATGCGTTTGATGCTCCTATAATACCACAAATTTAAGATTATGCTCCGCAACAAATATCCATTCAGGTGTAAAATCAATCTTCTGGAGATGCAGTGAACATATTATGCTTCAAAATGACTTGTTCAACAGGAAAAGTGTGCTATAGTGTTTGCATCAAGTAGCTAGATACTGAACCAAACCTACGAAATGAGGAATAAATTATGCGAAAACACAATTCCCCAAATTCAAGTTCAAATGAAATGAACAGAAACAACAAAGTGTTTTAGTCCCAAGCAAGTTAGGGTATATACTAGAGATGAAACCCTACAAAAAGTTGAGGATAAAAAAAAAGGAGAGCTAGTAGTGATAGTAGTATAAAGGGGACCAGTAGCTCACACCATGTTTCTGTCATGTGGATTACTAATATCTAAACAATCCTATCCAAAAATAGTTCTTTGGGCATATTCTGTTCTCCATTTCTCCTTAAACGAAATGAAGTATAAGACAAAAATTCTACCTTGAAATCCAAATCCAGAAGTGTGCTTTGTATCTTGGGAACTACATCATAAGATATCACGTTGAACACCCCATCCAAGTGAAAATCTCCTTTAGTGTTTGAGTAAACTACTCTGAATCCTGCTTTATGTGATCCTCCAGTATGTGGCAATACCACCTAAAGGACAACGATCCATGTTCATCAGCATAATGAAATATATTTTTTTTCTATTTCGTGCTTAGGACTTGTTGAACTAGAATCCTGCTTTATGTGATCCTCCAGTATGTGGCAATACCACCTAAAGGACAACGATCCATGTTCATCAGCATAATGAAATATTTTTTTCCTACTTCATGCTTAGGACTTGTTGAACTATGTGAGTTACAAGCATATCAAGTTTCCTGTATACATACGATAATCACTGCTGCATCAGTTTCCAATAGAACTTTATGCAGGTTAGCCAGGAATTGCAAAACTTTTCCTATGGTTTCTTTCTTTCTTCAATGTGTTATATTCTCCTAAAATCATCATGATACTAGTAAATAAATGGATAATTTGCTTCTAGAGAAAGAATTCACAAAATACATAATGGAACAAACTTTTTGTGAGAGAACTAGTGAATGAAATGTTTAAGGGTATACCAAGATATCTTCCATAGGGATGTTAAGCCAGCTCTGAATCGCCTGTTAAAATAGCAAGTTATCAAGTTTAGACCTTCCTTTGTGCATAAAGGAACTACTGCTAAAATGAAAAATTGACAGCTCGTAAAAAACAGGTGCTCACAGTTGCCCAATGTAATCGCAAAGAAGATGGAGAGATTACAAGGACTGGCCAGGCATCACGAAGGCAAGAAGCAACAGCAATTGCCTGCATAGGAAATTAGGAACTAAATTAGTACCTTCCATCAAATTACGTAAGGCGTCAATGAGCAGTCCCAAAAATCACGATTCATGAGTCAATAACACAAGTCAATATACCATCATTTGAGTCCGGTCAGCGTGAAATACTAAATGTAATAAATCTATCAAAAATTTAATAATTCACTTTAGTTGGTCCATCTGCAGTGCAAGAGCTGGAATCAAGTGTGCAAATTGCATTTGGTTGCCTGTGCAGTGCAGCCTAACCGTATTTGGTTGCCAGCAGAGGACCTTATGCAAGATTGCACAATGCCAAAAGCAGGGCCAATCATGCATTAGCTAGTATACCAGATTTGGTCATATTTGGCAATGCATGCTTACAAAAGCCAATAGATCTCATAAAAATCACCTCCCCCACCTCTATTAGAACATAGAGGTGATCATATGAAACACAATGTAAGAAAGCAAACACAATCTTACTATACTTACCTTGCATGTGTAGGACAACCAAACATTAACATGTTGCATACGTTTATGTTGGCTTTGAGTTGTGCTGCATAAGGTCTAATGCAGGCTAAGGCTAGTGCAAGCAACCAATCACACCCACAGTAACTATTTCAATGCAAGCCAATCAGGTCATGAATGCAAAAAATTTTGGAAGGCATATGATTCAGAGACAATGTTTTACCTGTACTGTCTTTCCAAGACCCATTTCATCTGCAATCAGGGCTCTGCCGCCATGCTGTAAAACAAACCTACAATTGTAAAAAGCATATATGTTAGCCTTATACAATAATTCAAAGTAGATTCTTAGGTCCCTGGCTTATGGTTAACATACTACTGAGGCTTAGGATTTGGCGTCTAATATGATGGCTAGTTGTGTGCCGAACCAAACAATAAGAGTAACAAAAAGTTTGTTTGTTTATAGTATGACTATACGAGCCAGTATGTCATTGTTCAAGTACAGCACAAAAATGTAATGGCGTAATGCACTTGATGCAAGTTGAACATAATGATGATCTAACTTTTCATGAAAGAATAATTTTAGGGTCATTAAGCTCAACATTATGCAAAGCATGCCAATGTCAGATTGACTTTCACCATTATACACAAAACAGAGTTGCAGAAATGTTGAATCACCATACCCGATGCCTTCACGCTGAAATGGCATAAGCTGTGACTCCAGATTAGGGGGGATTCTGTCATACAAACCTTCCCCAAGAAAAATGTGGTCAGCACGGCACACAAAAAGTGGTGTCTAAAATTCAAATGTAAAATTTTATTATTTCACATGGATCATTTTGATTCACATCATGCTGTTTCATACGGAAATATTTGAATTTGGCACGCAAAAAAGTCGTGTCTAAAATTCAAATGTAACATTTTATTATTTCACATGGATCATTTTGATTCACATTATGCTGTTTCATACAAAAATATTTGAATTTCCAACATTTTTGCTATTTATTTCAAGTGGATACTAAAGAAAGCCAGACCGTTTATATTCAACAACACTTTGGTAACAAGCGGGTGCAACATCTTCTATGTCTATCCATTATCTTAGCATCAGGTGAACGTAAATTTCATAAGCACAAAGTGGAAACGTTAAGATACCTCGAAGATCTTTGGATCGTAAAGCAGCATCTAAAGCACGCTGAACTAGGGGATCCAACTTGTGAACCTGCTAAGGAAGTACATACTACGTGATCAGGAATGAATACATGCTCAAAAGTCAAAACTGTGGGATAAGTAATTTGGTTTTGACTACTGAAGCACAAGCACAGCAACAACTGGGAGGAGCTGCTACTGTCCTCTAGTGGCTTCATTTTAACTGCTTCATTAGTAGTAGAATCAGCAGGGGCGAGCAAAAATTGGTTTTGTGTACAGAGTATGTACTAACTAGAACACAGTTGTTGCTAGCTGTATGTATGATATATACTCTCACTGTAGCAGGTCGGTTACTGTAGCAAACCGCCCTAAAGCATGTAAGCAACTCCAGCCCACCTCCAAAACAAGTCCCTATTCTAAATCTAGAGACTTGATCCAAAAAATCAACTCCAACCCACCTCCTACCTGGGCTCCCATTTTTCATGTCCTCCCAAATTATAGTTTCAGCCCCTCACATCCAGAACCCCCTACCCACTGGGTCCCACCCACTTTCCTCTCCCCACCCATAAATCAAGACAGGAATTACAAATGGTGGAGTTGATGTAGGATTTGTCAATGACAGGTGGGTCCCATAGGAGATAAGGACTTGGTCTGTTTTTTCCACTGGAGTTGGGTCTTAATTTGAGCTCCTACTTTTTTTATCATAGCCTGTAAATAAAAGTTTAAGGGCTTAATTTAGGGACTTGGGCTGGAGTTGCTCGAGGGTATATACTACCTCATGTACATGTAACCTTTGTAAGTTTGAATAAGAGAACAATAGTATCTCCATTGGTTCCTCTCCTTTCATCATTTTCCTTCCCATGCTAGTTAGTTAGGGCTATCAAAAAGTACTCTGCACAGGGCAGAAATTTCCAGATAGGTCATGTTTGAAGTCTTGAGAGTTTCCTATAATATGGAAGATGGCACAACTTGTGTCTCTCTTAGTTTTTTGTCACAAGCTGAAAACACAAGGTTTGCAAACTTCCTCACAGAAATTGAGAAGAAAGGAAAAAAACAGAGAGGACTCCTACACAAAATGGACTTGTAAGACAGCTGCTTGCTAACTTCATGAGTTCGCCTTTTAAGTTTTACTTTGAATTCATTTAAGTTTTAACTAGTTAACCATGCAAATGATGCAGAAGTGGAGTACTTAAGTATGAACAGCATATAGGTCAACCAACTAAGCAAGAAAGCAATAAAATTAAATAATCAGAACTTCAGAAGAACATCATTGCAATGGGAAATGGGATTGCAGATGATAACTGTTACCTCCACAGCTAATCCAGATACTGAACGAGGAAAATCCTCTACTATTGCTAAAGACGAGGGAGGAAACATCCATACCCTGTTGTTTTGGATTAAGTAAAAGAACAATTAGAACATATAGTGAATTTTTCAGCAGACATCAAGTTTTTCCATGTTACAGAAAATATATGGTGATCATGAAAATTAAAAGAATGTGTAAACTGTAAAGAAACCTTTCTTTAGCATTCCAACTGGCTTTTGGTGTCCTCCGAAATGCATCAACAAGTAACTGAGAAATAAACAGAATCAAGCAGATTATAGTTTCGTATAATTCAGTGACACGTGATTCAAGATTTGTTGTGGGGATATACCTGGTTGTATGGGAATCTTGCAGCGATCATCCCGCTAGAATGGAGGAAAAGATGAACAGATATCTTAGGTGAACTGCCCTGGCTATTATTCACTTGAATGACAAATGAAAGCAAAGGATAAATAAGCTTAAGCACCAGCCATATTACAACAAACTATGAAAGGACCTATAATGTTATCTACCTGCATTTCTCGAGGGAGAAAGTGCTTCTACCTGAGAATTGAAAAAGATAGGGATTGCGCTTATTAGCAAAGTTAGTTACAAATATAAAAGAGACCAAGATTTACAGCAGCAAAAGCTCTCTATGCCTAACTGGCTAACTATTATTAAAACAATGACCTTCTCTACACCAAGCTATTGATTATCCAGCCAGAACATCAATTTTATTTCAACAAGAGAGAAAGTTGCTACACTTTTGATTTTCAAACTTGCACACTAAAATGAAGGACAGATAATAGGGGGAAAACACCCTTGAAGCAAAGAAGAAGAACACAAACTCTGGTGGTACTTAACCACAAACCTCCCGACCTTTCAACAAATTGACCATAAAGAGGTATTGAGCACGGAAGGATGAGCTTAGAGAAAAAACCAAAAATCGCCATTTCTTCAAACAGGAAACCCAGTTATCCAAAGAACTCCGTTGCATAGAATGACTCGATAGAACGCTCTCAAGATTACCACCACATTTGTACATATGCAGCATTGACCTAAATTAGTATTACATTTTGAACCGTTTTATGAACCCATGAGTTCTCCGACAAGAACCCTTCTATTTCTTTGATATGGGAAAATCGCTACAGAATACAAAGAGCTTGGTAAAAGAAAAGAATTCCGGTCTTTCAAAAAGAAAAAGGAGAAGAATTTCCAAATGCGTTAACCATAAATTCAATATCCGACAACCGAGCCAATCCCCAGTGCGCCAACAAGAATCCCCCAGAACAGTAACGGAGCGGAGAAAACCCTAACCGTGCCGAAGCGGGCTTCCAAAGAGGCCCTGGCAGCGGGGTGGTTGCCCCCGAGTGGCGACGAGACGGCCGCGGCCGGTGCGGTGGCGCGGGAGGGGAGCGGCGAGGTGGCCCCGAGAGGGGAGGCGGGGACGGGGGCGGTGGAAGCCGCGGAGGCGGAGGCCTTCCGCTCGGCGAGCTGGCGGATGGCGTCCCGCTCCATCTGGTCCAGCTGCTCCGCGCTGAGGCCCCAGTCGTCGTCGTCGCAGTAGCCGCCCCAGCCTCCGCCGCCGCTGAGGCCGGCCATTTTTGGCGCGCGTTTTGATCGAGAATCGAGGCGAGTCTTTTTGAGGCCTGAGGGGGAAAGGCCGAAAGGGGGAGACGAGGCCTCTCTGCTCAAGCCTCGAGCAGCGAGGTGCTCTGAGGGCCGATGCTGCGGAGGGAGCCAGATTGGGTGACTTTACAGAGCAAAAGCAAAGTTACATTGTAACTTTCTATCCAATGACTCAGCACGCATACAATGCAAAGGGTTGCAACACTTAGGCCCTGTTTAGATTAGAGATAAAAAAATTTTAGGTGTCACATCGAATGTGTCGGAAGGATATCGGGAGAGGTTTTTAGAAACTAATAAAAAAACAAATAACATAGCTCATCGGGAAACTACAAGACAAATCTATTAAGCATAATTAATCTATCATTAGCACATGTGAGTTACTGTAGCACTTAAGGCTAATCATGAAGTAACTAGGCTTAAAAGATCGTCTCACGGTTTTCAATCAAACTGTGTAATTAGTTTATTTTTTTATATATATTTAATGTTCCATGCATGTGTCCAAAATTTGATGGGATGGACGAAAAAAATTTAGGTAGGGAACTAAACATGGCCTTAGCATTTTTCGTCCACTTCGGCAGACGGCAGCAGTCTGTGGCAGTTCCATGCCGGTGATCATGAGTTCATGACCAGCTCTGGCGGGCTGCCCTCCCTTGTCTTCTGGTGAGGACACGAAGCAGCCCCGACC
>Ga0182004_10003217_pt1 | contig 12955 bp, 14 predicted proteins | sample Sormic07211540_1_FD_120479 | JGI IMG/M metagenome (GOLD analysis project Ga0182004, IMG submission 120479) | Endophyte microbial communities from Sorghum bicolor roots, Mead, Nebraska, USA - 072115-40_1 MetaG | ecosystem: Host-associated > Plants > Roots > Unclassified | place: USA: Nebraska... | reverse complement strand
GCGAGCAACAATTATTTTATTTAATTGCGCTAACCAGGATTCGAACTCGAGACCTCTGGCTTTGATACCATATTGAGTTGCATGCACCGACCAATTCAACCCAAAAGCTTAAGCTGATGGGGAGAGGTGGGCAATTCACTTATATTCCAACAATCTGTATCAAGTATCAACAGTGCAATGCAAATACCAAGTAGTGTACTGATGTCTAATTTAAGTCATAAGCATTTTAGTAGCATCCACTTCAAATCATTAAGATGCTGACCATGGTACAGCACTGGAAGCTCCCTATTGTCTCTGAGCTCTGACCCTTCTTTCGCTTTTATTTACAAATAAAAGCTCACAAATTTTTCATTAATGCTTCATCTGATAGCATTTAACTGTCAGTCACTACATGAACATGAATTGATATCGCTTAAGCACCCAATAACTCAGCTCACTGATCAACTCCTATATCATATAAAATCGATAAGGAACATCACATAAACATTGTTATTTCACTATTCAGGTGCCTTCTTCAGCAAATGTTCTGGCAAAACAACTTTTAAGGTTGGAGCATCTGAGGATATCTCAAGTGAGTCCCCATGCTGAATTGAATGCACTACATGTGAACCATCAACATAAACAGCACCCTCTTGATTGTACCATACAACAAGCATGTGTTGCTCTTGCTTTAGAAAACCATGGAGCATTGGTTTGTCAGCATCTGTTGGAGAAATTGGCTCCCTTATCATATACTGAAGTTCACGGCTTGATAATGGCATCATAAATCCTCCAGCTGATAGCATGGCAGCAGTTGATCCAGCAGCTGTTGAGACCCTCAGACCACTTGATCTACAATTAATTAAACGCGAGGTCTCTCCCATATTGTTCCTTTTCCTGAGATGGCAATACCTAATCAGAATTGATCACATTAGAAAGGAAAATGAATTTATAAGGAACCTCAGACAAAATACCTAAATGAGAAGCGTGACACACTTGCTGGACAAGGGTGTGACACCAATATATCATTCAGAGCATAAGTCGGCAGCTGAATTCCATTTAGTTTCACCGATATCCTTGACAGCTCCAAAGGGCGCCTACTGCCATCAAGCGTTGCATCAAGTATCTGGGAGCACGGCAAGTTCAGTTGAAATGGAATTTGATATCATATAAAAATCAATTAATGATACAATTCTACAAAGAAGTAGAATGAGTATGAATATTAGTCCAATGTGCTCAAAACAAATAATAAAATGAGAACATTTTGCAGATAAAATAACCTGTTCAAAGTTTCCTGCAGTAGCTGCACAAAGATACCCTGTGCTCCTCCTTGCATCAAATTCATCAGTTAGCTCCTCAACCTGCATGAGGCTAATATGAGCTACAGAATTATAACAAGACCTGATGAGGCACAAATATAAAGGGCAGTCTGCTCACAAGTAAACAACCAACTAATAACATACTTGTTATGATATGAATATTATACCTCACTGGGTTCAAGCTACGAGACTTCTGAGTTAGAAAAGGATAAACAACTGACCTCCTTAGTACAAGTAGGATCTGAATTAACACCCAATATAGGAACTGAGCTATCCAAAAAATGGCTAGCCCGGAGAAGGGTGCCATCGCCGCCAACAGCAATCACAAGATCCACATCACGTATTGGCTGAGACAAATGATTGCGCTGCACAGAAATCCAGTCAAGGGACTTGCGCTGCAAGACACTCTGGCAAAGATCAATTGTGTCCTTGTGAACTCTGCACCTATCATCCAGATAGCTCAGGATCTGCAAAGGCAAACCAAGATGATGATAGAAGGATAGGTAAGTTTCCTTAATCCATATCAAAAAGTATCTGCAGTATTCAAATGAATCGAAGAGAGAAAAAAATCACAGACTAGATAGCTCAGATTGTTCAAAGAGAGCCCCCAGCAACAAACAACTTCTACAGTGTATTTCACAGAAAAAAAATGTGATAACCAATAAGACCAGGAGTAAGTGAATCTTTTTCTAACCGAAAATGATGCATGCAAACACCATGTCATACGCATACAACAAAAAAGTCTTGAACAGTTAAGGACATATTCAATACCACAACAACAGTGCACCATGCAACAAGTTACATACGGAATGTCATGCTATGGCATTTTGCAAGTACTATTGCAATGGCTACTGCAAGGAGGCAAGCACCACATCTTAGTTAGTTATCCAGGACACCAAAAAGTAAAAGTAAAAGGTCACGATTCGTAGAGGCATTTCAACAAACACCTGAACTCCGGCATTTGAACCGGCATTTTTTACTCACTCAACTCAAACGGATCAAGCGTGCTCCCGCACAACGGCCAACACCGTGATCGAGGTTAATGAAATCGGAAAACCTATACCCAATAGCGTGATTCTCACGATGGAAGCGCGAAGAAGTGAACTCCGCCACAGTTTAGACGGGTATAATATATGGGACCGTCCAAACATGTGAGAACCCTGGCACCCAAAGTCGAGTACTAGGGAAGCAATGGCGAACAGCATAATCGAAGACATGAGGGAAGGACAGAGAGGGAGAGGTGCGACCTTGGGGCTGGCGGCGCGCGGTTGCGGCGGCGTCGAGGGCGCAGAGGTGGGAGAGGAGGCCGCGGCCCCGACGTACGGGCGGGGAGGGTATACGTCGAAGGGCTTGAGGAAGAGCAGCACGCGGCGGCGCGCCATTGGAGCCTGGTCTGACGGCGAGCCGTGGCGGCAGCGGTGGTGGCGACGCCTTGTCGTCACTTGCGCGGTGGAGTCTGTGCGGAGGCCAGTCGGAAATGCTCCGGACTCTGGGCACCGGAGGCACCCGTCCAAAAGCTGGGTGATTCGGTTCGGCCCAAACGATGGGGAACTCAAGACTCACCGACATCTGGGCCCGCTACACACGAGATTACCAAGGTGCTCGGCCCCGACTCGACTCCACCCGCGCCCTCGTCTTGAGATCGAGTTGAGACTCGGCGACCGCCGCCTCCGCCGCCGGATCGGAGCGAAAGCGACGGCGCCATCGATCTGTTCCTTTCCCTCTCGACCGTCGTCACTGATCAGGTGAGTGAACCGGCCTTCCAGTCTCGACGCGACGTGTAGTGAATTCGGAGATCCTTTCCATTGCCCGGCCAGGTCAGGATGTCTCTCCGGTTACAGATTGGTACGGTTCCAGTTGGTTACTACGCTTTGTTTACATACACCGAATGCATAAACTACTACTATTAGTGTTCCCACTGTTGTTTTTAGTTTAGAACTCGATTGCTATAAGTAAGAACTATTTCAGAATAACGTAGTGTATAAGATTTTTTTTTTTTTGCGATCACCCGAAGCGCAAATTTCATTAAGCATGATAGAGTTTGCAAGACAGAAACGACAAGAACACGGAAACCGACTGACCACGACGAAACAAACAAACCCAACAAGACCGAAGCAGCCAGCAACCACAGTTACCGCAGCCCAGCAAAGAAAAAAACAGAAGCAAGGAAGCTTGCTCACAAAGACTCTGACAAGAGAGGAACAAAAAACACGAAAACCAGAAACCTGACCACCCGGAAATCAGCCCCCTCCGAAGAGACCACCAAGTTTTCTGAAACGTGCACGACACCAAGCGTCCGCCTCCTCCTTGATCAGCAACGCCAGTTGTTGCGCCGACATCGAGGTTCCCCTGAAGGTGCGATCATTCCGATCGACTTTGGCAATAGCTTCCTCACGCGCAGCCACCAAGGAATGGCAAGATCATCCTGGAGAGGGACCACACTGCATAGGTGGAACCTCGACAGCCAGCAATGCCACACCTCTCTGCTGTAACAGCAGGTCAGCAGGATGTGGTCGATGGTCTCAACCCTTTGGTCACACATGATGCAAGTATCGTCGGGCTGTAGGCCATGGCGGCGCCTCCTCTCGGTCGGTCGTCCAGCATCTCCAATGCAAGACCAACCAAAACAAGAAACGTACCCGTGGCGGCGCCGCCGTCCTCCAAATTTCTTTGGCGCTGAGGGGTAGCGACGCACCAAGGAATATAGCACCATAAGCGGACGCTGCGGAGTAGTTTAGATCCTCCGTCAGCCACCAGGAGAGGGTATCAGGTTGCGGCAGCAAGTGAACATGCTCAAGAAGGTCGCACAGCCTGCTAATTTCGACCACCAGCTGCATAGTTACCGGGGCACAGATATGTCTAACCCAGGCGAGGTTTGGTAACGCTTCTGCCACCGTTGCTCGCCTCTTGCGCGGCCGGACAGCCGCAAAGACCGTTGGGGCGATGGACTGCACACTTTCACCCTGAAGCCACCTATCTATCCAGAAGAAAATAGACTCCCCATTGCCCAAGCTGAACACCGTGGCCGCCTGGAAGAGTGCAAGAGCAGCCCGCTCCGAGGTCCTCGGTGCCCGGCCGAGACGCCTGTCCTTCCAGATCCACCTAACGCGCAGCGTAATCCCCGTTCGCCTGAGATCGGATATGCCCAGTCCACCAAGATCACGCGGCCTGGTCACCACAGGCCATGCCACTTTACATTTGCCTCCGGCCATAGCATCTGTTCCAGCCCAAATGAATGCGCGGTGCAGCTTGTCGATGGCGTTGATCGCCCACGGTGAAAGGCAAATAGCTATTGAAGTATGTACTGGGATCGCCGACAACGTGGCCTTTACAAGTGTCGTGCGTCCTGCAACATTCAGCATCTGCCCCTTCCATCCAGGTATGCGTGCAGCCACTTTATCTATGATCGGCTGTTCCTGTGACCTCGTAAGTCTCCTGACCGAAAGCGGGACACCCAAGTAGCGACAAGGTAAGTCCTCGACACGGCAGGGTAGTGTATTACACAGTAGTTGAGTTTGAGCATCAGTACAGTTCAGGGGGTTGCAATGCTCTTATCAAGATTGGAGAAGAGGCCCGAAGCTAGTCTAAAATGGACGAATAACAAGTCATCAGCGTAAAGACTAACTCGGTACCCAACAATGACACTGATAGGCGCTAGAAACCCCCCGCTGCTCCACGCCTCCACCCAGCTTAGGCAGTTATTCAGACTCTCCATGATCAGGACGAACAGCATCGGCGATAGCGGGTCTCCTTGTCAGAGCCCGCGAGCATGACAAATTCGGCGCCTCGGCTGACCATTGAGCAAGATCCTGGTGCTCGACGTGGACAGCACCATGGATATCCAGTTCGTCCATCGCCTCCCAAAACCCATATGTTGCAGGACCTCGATCAAGAAATTCTAGGCAACACTGTCAAAGGCCTTCGCAATATCAATTTTCAGCATTAGACATGGCGTTTTGGAGACATGAATCGCCCTGCAGGCGAGCTGCACTTCACGGACATTGTCATGAAGGCTGCGACCCCTGATGAACGCGCTCTGATTACGCTTCACCAGCAAGTCCAGAACCGGTGCTAGCCGCTGCGCCAAGCATTTTGTGATCAGTTTGCCAAAATTGTGAATCAAGCTTATTGGCCTATAGTCACGCAACTCTTCTGGGTTCTCCTTCTTCTTTAGCAAAACCATATAAGCACCGTTGAGGTGATACAGGCTTCTGTTGTCTAGGGCCCAGAACGCGTTGATCGCGTTCATCACATCAACCTTGATTATTGGCTAGCATTTCTTGTAGAACAGCACAGTAAAACCGTCTGGCCCCGGCGCCTTGTCACTGGGCATATCATTGACTGTCCTCCAGACCTCTTCCACCGTGAACAAAGTCTCTAGGTGATGCAGCAAGGCAGTTGGGAGCCCAATGGTCTGGAGATTAAGCCTCCTGGAGCGCTCGAAGTTGGAGCTGAGAATGTCATTGTAGTAGTCATGTAGGGCATCAGTCATTGCCCGGTCCGACAGAGAACATGCATGACCCTAAACTATATATTAAGTGGTTTGATGTTGGCTGACCGTCGTTTCACAGGAGAAAATATATATATATGTCAGTGCTATCGCAAAGGTTTTTACTAAATTGGAAAATAAAATCCGTTGCGAGGATGACTTTGGGATTTGGGAACACATGTTTGTGACCCATTGATCTTTGCAATTGAACCACACATTAAAAACAGGTTTGGAGCTGGGATGTACACTCAGCCATGTCCAAGGACCAGCAACATGTGCCTCTGCCAGCCGCCAGGTTTCATGGTAGCCTGATTTAGGATATAATCTGCAATGGCCGATTGTGCACCATTTGCATAGATATCTTGAACAGATGTGCCTTCAAAAGCTCAAACTGAGCCCAACGACACTGCCAAGGTATCGAATAACTACCTACGTTTTATGTTTCCAACCGAGAGGCAGAAAGAAGAAATACACAGATTTCTCAATCTCCCAAGTTCCAGACACTACACAAGCTACAAAGCCCAAAAAGAATCCCTGATAGCTCCACGCGGTCCCAGGTGACCGAATCAATATCCTGCCACTCTTTCCTTTCTTACGCTAAAAAGGAGAGAACATTCGCATGTGGTGCTCAGGCTCCTATTTGTATGATGTGCAGGCTTGGTATAGAATATACTTCCTCCCAGATAAGTTTTTGGATGAAGGACTCGCCTGTCTAAACTTTTGGGTAGGAGAAGCAGAGTTGGTATGTTTAGTTTGTAGGTTTCCAAAAAAGCCCCATATGGCATGGCTCGAAATGGCTCTAACTCCTTGCTAAACTGTCATTCTCAAGTAAAGCCATTTTTCTTTCCTACTAAAATAAATTAGAAGCCGGATGAAGCCATCATTTTTTGTTTCACTAGCTCTTGGGATCCATTAGAAGCTGGAACCGTTCGGAGCCATGCCAAATGAGATATAAATAGTCACTTGAAACAAAGCTGATGGTGCACTCATTTATTTTTGTTTTTATTTTTTTAAGACTTCACCGGAGGGGTGAGTGCCCCACCTGAATTTTATTTCATTGACGCCGGCAGGCCAGTGCACGGAATAGCATTCATTTAGATGCTTTGATGGTGATGTGATCCGTATGTGTTGAGTTTAGATGACAGTTGATTCACATAAATATTGGACCTAGTTTTGGTTCTCCTATGTAAGGCTGGACAAAAAACTCGTAACCCGCTAGCTCGCTCGACTCGCTCGTTAATAGCTTGACTCGAGCTCGACTCGTTTTATAATGAGCCAGCTCGTTTTATAATGAGCCAATTCGTTTTATAACGAGCCAGCTTGAGCTATCTCGTGAGCTGCTTGTGAGCCATAACGAGCCAGTCAATTATTATGCTAGCAACTAAAATTGGCTCGACTATATGCCTAAATATTTCTCAGTAGCTCGACCTAGCCCATTCGTGAATCCCTAACTTTATTCGTCAATGGATGATGCTTAACCTATATGAGTATGACTATTATGTGGTCATGGTCGTGATCGTAGTACGATGGCTGGACAAAACTCTAATTTGTTTGTTGAATTTGTTAAAGTTATAAGTACTTTGTTTAGTTCATTTTAAGTATGTATGTGATGTATTTGTTGTTCAATTGCTTTTATAAATTTATAGTCTCTTTGTAATATGTTTTTATGATTTTGCTCACGAGTCAAACGAGCTGCTCGAGCTCACTAACGAGCCGAGCCGAGCCAGCCTTCTAGCTCGTTTGTATTTGTGTAACGAGCCGAGCTATAACGAGCCAAGCCACTAACGAGCCGAGCTGGCTTGATATCCAGCCCTACTCCTATTGGATTTGATCTGGACCCTCTATTTGTTGGGTTGATTGAAATGATATATGTGCCATTATGGTGTCTCTTTTTTGTTTATGTCTGAATATCTCCCATTTTCTTGGCTTAGATACCAAAAAAATGGAACCACCAATCTATGGGATGGGACGACCTAAATCTACTTATGCTTTCTACTTTGTCAAGATCCGCTCATTTGAGGATCCTCAGTTGAGAGAAAAGTTCATGGATGCTCAAAATAAGTTCGAGAAAGAGATCCAAGCTCGCAGCAAAATTATCGAGGCTGTAAGAGCCAAGAAGGTATTGTTTTTAGTTTCTCCTGGTAATAAAATCTTCCTTGCTGATGCATGATGCTTCATTTTATATTAACATAGATTTGATGCCCTATTATTGTGTTTAAATGGATGTATGTTCTGTTGCTGGCCTAATTGTGTCATCAATGGGATTGGACTACTCGACAGGTGAGGCTTATGCTTTAACCATGTTGTATCACGTTTTACAGCTTATCCTTTATTTGCAGATGGAACGCTCAACTATAATCTCGGAGCTAAAGCCATTGACAGCTCAGAACAAACGTTATAATGAAGTTGTGGCGGAGAAATTGAAGGAGATGGAACTGCCTCAAAACCGTTTAGGCATGTTTCTTAAAAACGACGATATGCAGGCACAGCGAGCAGGTTTTTGCTCTTCTGTTGAAGAGCTTGAGCAAACGGTATGCCTTAAAACTTTGTCAGTTCAACATCCACGTCACCAATAATGATACAATGTGTTTTCTCTCTACCGCCTTCATAGATCAAGATGTCGAATGACCGCATAGCTCATAAGAGTATATCTTTACGTGAGGAGAAATGTCTGGCCAATGAAATTAAGAACCTTGAAAAAAACATATCAAAGGTCATTTATAACTCTACTATTCGAGCTAAGCTCCAAGATACAGTGGACGGAAATGAGATCAGACAGGACCAAGTTAGAGTAAGTATATTATACTCATCTTTTGTTTCTACAAGTATTTTTCTGAAGAAAGAAAAAAGTAGTGATGATATACATTCAGATCATTGATGGAACAAGGAAGGAGCAGCAAGCAGTCAGATCTAAGATTAAGGGCCTAGAGGATGAGTTAAGAGTTGTTGACACCGAGATTGCATCAATTCAAGAAGATTTAGATGCAGCAACTGCTAGAAAGGACAAGGCATATGAGTCATTGGTGGAACTGAGAACAGTGCATGATGCGAAAGTAAGTTCACATCTCTTTAAAATTCCTCATGAAAAGAATAAGGGAATGTATGTTCTCATCATTTTGTTTTTCTTCTATGCTTGAGCTAAGAAACAGGAACACATCATTTACTTTAGATACTCCTTGTTTTGATTAAACATAAACTTGCCAAAGTGTTTTTTCTTGTTATGTCTAAAGTACTTGTGTTGGGCAATTCATTGATACTCTCCTGCACTTGATCCAGAACGCGTCCTTAATTGAAAACTGCTGTGTTTTGGATAAAGCTAGAGATTATGCTTCGAGGAGATTGGTGGCAGAGCTGGGAGCGCTCCACGAGGCTGAGGTGTTTTTTGAATGTTATACGTTGTCTCGTGCATTGACCTTTTGTGAACTCACATGTACTTGTACTGAACATTTGTTACTATTGTAGGTTGACAAGTTCATGGCTCAATGGTGTAACAGCAAGGCTTTCAGAGAGGACTATGAGAAGAGGACCATTTCCTCTCTCATTGTCCGGCAGCTGGACAGAGATGGCCGAATGAGGATTCCTGATTATTGAAATTGGATGAGAAATTGCTAGAGAGTAGAGAATTCAATAACTCCATAGGGATGAAAACAGTGTAGGAAAATAGGGACATAAAATGATTTTTTTAACAATAAAGGGAAAGGATATAGGACGAGATAAAATGCACTGCACTGCATAAAGATATTGGATGTTTACTTCCTTCAGACCGTGAAGGAATTTCCTTCTACGAAATTTGGTTCCAATTTTTTTAACATTAGGGTCCAACGCTTAGCTATACAAGCTTTCAGGTTTCCCCATCCCATGGAATTTGTACTTTATATATCCAAAAAAATCATTTATTGAAACCATGGAGGTTTGGTTAAATGAAAAAACTCAAATGGCAAGTTGGCATAACTCGGCTCTGAGCCAAAGCTAGACTTCATCTCGTTTAGTATAAAGCTGAGAAATTACATGACAGAATACTACTTTTCGAACGATAAATTCAGATATTTTTCCCTGATTTTTGGAGTCTATTGTAAGGCTAAACAGGTTAACCTAAAACTCAAATATAGCCTTACGGGATAAATTTTAATTTTAAAGTTACAAGAAGTATGATGTTGGATACAAGTAAAAATTGGTGGTATGTCCTAGCATCTACTTGAAAATTTCAAAGAATTTTAAATATACATAGGTCCTTTTTTGGATCCACATAAAAAGAAAAAAACAAACATGTACTCTAAAAAACTAAGAGATAAAAGCTTATCACATCATGGGGGTTGGTGTGACTATGTGTACAATCACACCATCCACTCTAGCATGAGTTAATACCGTGTCATGCTGGTGGCTTACGCGGAAAGTGGTCTTCAGACACGACATGGCTTACATGAAAAGTGTTCTCTAAACATACCAATGTTGTTAGTTAGTGGCACTAGTCATGCCAATACATGTGGCACTGAAGTGGTGCAACTAATAATGCTAAAAATAGTTTGAAATAAAATGTCTCTTTTTAAAACTATTAGTTTTTTAGTAGCTAAAAAAATCTCTTGTGCCCTCGTCAAAGGATCGTTTCTCACACGCCACAATTGTTTGCCTCTCCGATGAGGTCGTCGTGGTCAAGTTTCTCACTCACTGCAGTTGTAGCCAAAGTCGAGGATGTCAAATTAGCAATTCTTGCTCATTTTGATGTCCTCAACGCGTAGCTAAGAACTTGTGGATCAGATGTTCACCACCATCAATTCTCCTTCATGAATATAGCACTGGTGATCTGGTAGATGACGAAGAGCTAGAGCATGCCCACCATCCTCTTGTCATCGTTCTCGACATGGAAGTTGCTAGGGAATACATGCTAGCTGCAGAAGGAACTAGCCATGCTTCTGACTATAGCAAAAAAGATGATGAGGTGATTCATAAGGAATTCTAGCTTATCCAAGAGACTCCAGGAAGAATGGCAGGGGCACTGGACTTACTCGTACCAGCCGCGTCCCCTAGACTCTCACCTCCTTCAGTGCCAACTAGGTTGTTTTCTGGAGGCGGTAGGGGCATATTATCAAATTTCCACCCCCACTCCTACAACGAAAAGACTCACATCAGAGAACAAACAAGGAAGACACAGAATTCAAGTACTATTTAAAAAGAAGGACAACTCATTGTGGGAGGTGGGATGGAGGCGAAGTACTCATCAACCCTATGAGGGACAACGCTCACGCCCTTTAGGATCTTGTGGAGGCATTCCAAGACTTCCTCTTCCGTGAGCTCCACCATTGGAACCATCCGGAATGGGTCCTCTGCTCCCACATACTCGAAGACGTAGTTCTCCCTTGTCTTTAGGGGTTGAACCCGGCGGCGAAGGTAGCTAGCGACAATCCTGAACCCAAACAAGCCTTGCTGCTTCAAGACGTTGATCCTGCCCAGTAGCAACTCAATCTTTTGCAGGTCTTTTTCTGATAGTGGCATCTTCTCCCAATGGTAATTGATGACCGACCTAGCATCAGAATGCACGGCAAGGGGAGGCTCATATTCCTGATGTAAAACCACTCGGTTCGCTAGTCCTTCATCAAGTCAACTAGGGTATATTCAAAGAACTCTTTTTGTTTATTCAGATGGAATTGGATCCCATACCCATCAAGGACAGAAGTATAGTCACTCCTGGGATGCGGCTTCAAACGAAACAATAGTGAAAAAGGTTTTGGAGGGGAGGATGCCAAGGAATGCCTCATAGAAGTGAACCAAGATAGAAAGATGAAGAACCCCATTAAGGATGAGATGGTTCAAAGAGATGTCAAAGTAAGGGAGGAAACAATAAAGGAAAGGAGAAGTTGGGAGGCATAAGACATCACGAACAAAGGCCACAAAAAGAATAATCTCACCAGGGTTGAGGATAGGAACCTGGTGCTTGCCGGTATTTCTTATGCACAATTAAAATATGAAGGATTCTGCAAGCGCACAGAAGACCATTGTGGCATTTTACTAGGAGTATTTCAGGTATCGTTATTTATATTTTACCACTGAGAAACAATGGATAAAGATATTGATAGTTCACCATTATGTATCTACTAACTAATACACCAACTAGACTAAAGTAGGGGTAGATAATATATGATAGAAATTATGCATATATGACACACACTGGAGAATTCTATGATAAAAGAGTAGATAGCTAAAGTGAGAGGACAACGAGAGAGTTTAAGGTTCCTAAATACTTCTCTATTACTAGGGTTCTATAATAACTAATTTATGATAGGTAAAGCAATCACACAATAACATTTCGGGACATTAGAACACTAGTCACGAAAAGATGAGAACGGGACTAGGAAGCTCCGACTATGGTCCTACAACACCAATCCAAACGTGGTGCAATACGTCGGCCATCAGGGCTGTCACCACCTGGGGCTACCACAACTATCCGTAGAACTGGGTGCAATGTTGGGTAACCTATAGTCTAGACACCATGTCTCTACTACAAATTACTACTCTAGTCACAATTAATAATTAGAGCACCCGATGCGGGCAGAGATCCTACGCTAAAGTATAACAACCATACTAACCAATCAAATGTAATGCATAAAAGTAAATAGAGAAGATAAAATATATTAAAGCATAAGTCTTAAAAGAAAAGATACAAAGATATACCAGAACTCTGATGACTCATCCGAAGACTCCTCCGGAACCCGGGCATAGCGTCGCTCTCCCTAACTCTCAACTAGAACTAATCTACTACATTAGAAAGTTTAGCTTTAATTCTTTAGAGTTGAGAGATCATCCATTCGATGGACACCTCTACATCTCCATAATATGGTGCCCCTAGGAAGGGGGTCTGTCTCTTTATTTATAGCCTAGAAAAGTCTCCCACCTCTTCTAGGTAGCCTAAGTTGATGTATAATAGCCCAACAGAGCAAACGGTAGAAGAATGAGTCCTACATCGCCTGTCTAGAAGAGGTGGGAGGCTTTTCTAGGCTATAAATAAAGAGGCAGACCCCATTCCTAAGGGCACCACATTATGGAGATGTAGAGGCGTCCCTCGAATGGATGACCTCTCACCTCTAGAGAATTAAGGCTAAACTTTCCAATGTAGTAGATTAGTTCTAGTTGAGAGTTAGGGAGAGCGGCGCTACGCCCGGGTTCTAGATGAGTC
>Ga0182004_10003216_pt1 | contig 12958 bp, 8 predicted proteins | sample Sormic07211540_1_FD_120479 | JGI IMG/M metagenome (GOLD analysis project Ga0182004, IMG submission 120479) | Endophyte microbial communities from Sorghum bicolor roots, Mead, Nebraska, USA - 072115-40_1 MetaG | ecosystem: Host-associated > Plants > Roots > Unclassified | place: USA: Nebraska... | reverse complement strand
TCTATGTAATCCCAACATGTGGGCCTTTCTTCCTTATTTCCTGATAACCCCCTGCAGAAACAGATAAACAACAAAACTCGTGGAATTCTGTCAGATCAAACCCTAATTCTAGGTGTTGGTTGCGTATTGGTCCTTTCTCTTGTTTATTTGATAATTAAAATTGATACTTAAGAACCGTCAACAATGGTCATGGCGGTGAGGCCACTGAGGCCTATGGTCCAGGTGATTTGGCCGACGGCGAACGTGAGGCCGTCCACCACAGCCGCAAACTCAGAGATGATGACCATCTGGTTTGCCTAAGAAGCTATACGCACATCCCCTATCTAGGATGCCACTGTCGACGAAATACTAGATGGTGATGCAAGATAAACACAATGATTTATCCTAGTTTGGCCACTACGAGAGCGTAATACCTACATCTTGCGTCAGATTGTAATATCCTGTATGATGAGATGTGATCTGTATGACCTATCCTCTAGGGGACCTATACCCCTTCCTTATATACTGTAAAGGGATGGAGTTACAAGTAAAGTATCCTATTTGGTACAATATCTTCTTGTAGCATTGTAGTGAACATCGTATGTCTTCATCTTGTGGACCGGGCCACCTCCACTGGTGTGGCCCATGTCGAGCCATAAGGGTATATGGGTTTATACCACTACAACTGATGGCTTACACCTCAAGATGATGTTGTTACAGCAGCCTACATGGTAGACATCTACTTGTCCTACAATCTAGGGTCATAGCCAACTAATATATCTAGTCAATAACATGAACCTAGACACTAAAAGATGTACACAGTTTAACATTATGCTCACTTGTGGTGACTTCATGAATCTCGTAATCCACTGGTTTTGTTTTCGATGGAGACCTCGCCTATAGGCTACCATTGAAAGTATAGTATCATTGAATCCTAGAATAAATTCAGAAAAATACAAGCACTCATGTCAAATCGAGAACTTTAAACCCGGTGGATATGTTACATACCATATAAAACGGTAATGATACTATACGGGCGTCCGTCCTATCCGGACACCGCACACACGGACCTGCAGTCCAATTAAACTAGAACATGCCATCAACGCCTCGTCATTTCCGTCCGCCTCTGCATACATTGCCGCTCGCTGCTGTACTCGCCGCTGGTCTCACTGCTTATGCTTGCTCCTGCGCTCGCTGCTGCTCTCTAGGACAGACGCCACCCTCGCATCGAGCTTGCTGCACACACCCCCTGTTTGCACTCCCTCCCTTCCTCCTCCTCTCAGCAACCTCCCTGCTCCCCGGAGACGAGGACGACGGCGGCGGCTCCGACGAGGTAGGTCGGTTCTTCTCTAGATCTGAGCCTCCTCCTCCTCCTCCTCATATGGATCTCAGCCCCTGTCCTCCTCATCCTCATTCTCTAGATCTAAGGGACACTCCTCCTCCTCCTCCTCCTCTTCTTATGGATCTGAGCCCCTATCGTCATCATCTTCATCCTCCTCTTCTAGATCTGAGGGACACAGTGGTGGCTATGGGTCTAGTGAACTCCTACTTCCTCCAATGAGCTCGAAGGTGATGGGTCAGGGTTGGAGCAGAGCCCATCCCCTTGCTACTTTTGCACATCCTTTTTTGTTTGTTTCTCCATGTCGCAATAGTTCTTTTGGATGTTGCTATAGATGATTCTTGAATGTTGCAATGAGATTCTTGGGTTGTTGCAACAGATGACTTTTCGAATATTTCTTCTCTATGTTTCATGGTTAATTTTTGTGATGTTGTAATACTACCATTGGAGATGGTGCAACACATAATTTTGGATGGTGCAACATATAATTTTTATGTTGCAGTACATGTTTATTCGATGTTGCAGTATATGCTTTTTTCAATGTTGCAGTGCTCTGTTTTCAATATTGCAGCATATAATTTTTGATGTTGCAGTACATATTTTTTCAATGTTGTTGTATATGTTTTTTGATGTTGCACTACATATTTTAGCAATGTTGCAGTTTTTATATTTTGATGTTGCACTTGTGAACGGGTTACGTTAGGGACGGGGGACAGGGGCGCGATGGAGAACGGGACCCAATGGGGGAACAAAGCACGGTGGAGGATGGGGTGTCATGGAGGAACTGGGTGCAGTGGGGAGAACGGGGAGAGAGAGCGCGGTGGAGAACGGAAATAAGGACGCCGTGGGGAACAAAGTCAAGAGGCAGGTGGAAAACGGGATGCGGTGGAGGAACGGGACACGATAAGGGAGCGCTACCTAGGCCGTGCGTACGGACGCTGCCTACTTCTTTTTTCCCGTGTGGTGCGGGTGGGAGCCTCAGCGTCCGGACGCGCTGCTAGTGCCGAACGTCCGGGCGCTAGCAATACCGCATATAAAACCCAACCAACTGATCTATCAATTCGACATTCACATTCTTCACTGCATTTTGGTACGGTGGTGCCAAACTTGCCTAATGAGGCCGCACACTACAGCTCCACTAACTCTGTATTCTTCTGAAACTTGAAGGCATCGTGACTGTATTTCTAGCACACCACAAAAGAAACTATGGGACCGTTCTAGTGCCACGTACGAGATCTTGCATGCACATACTGTCAGCGGCCAAGGAACCTGACCACTACCATTGACGGTTTGCAACCCGCAAATTCTCAGAATCTGCACGTTCTTCTTTTACTGCTGCCACACTACAAGCCGTGAAAGTTCAGGCTCTTTTATTTAATGAACTTAGCTTTAGTGTTCCCCTACAGCTAATAATTGACTACCTCATGCACCTAAAACACCTGCGTCTCATAGGGCTACAATCTGACATCTCCTCTCCATCATCTCCTCCCACACATTTTCATCTATTACTCCGCAAAAAAGGATCTATCTCTGACCAAACATATATCAAGAACATGCTACATCTTAATATCTTGTGTAGATATATGGCCACATGTTGTACACACTAACACACGACCTGCTACTATTGATAGAGGCTAAGGTGGCTAAAGTGGGGACAAGAGCCTGTTTTATAGTGATAGGAGGATAGAACTTGGCATGGTCCCTTCAGAAGTGAACGTCTAGCCTCTTAGCAACCAATCGAATACCAGCATTTTGCTGGTAGCCATATATTTCCAGTGAGAAGAACGCATCCACCTTTTTCCCTTGAAGCATGGATTCCAGATTCGCTGCATCTATCTTTCTGGAAGCAAGCTTTGGAATGACACCATTGCAATCCTTTTGGTATATTTGTGTCGAGTACATTGCAGTGTTGCCACTGACAACGGTAGGGATGCTGCAACAAAAGGTCAGTATTAGTGCATAGCTAGTACTCAATGAGCAGGGTCATCATCTCAAGATTAGAATGGAAGGATAGATTACAACTCACTTCAGCCGGACCGTTGGACGATTGGCGTTTCCATATCTCTTAATAAGGGGTTTCCATGGAGAACTACTGCGGCCTTCCGGAGATGAACTTTGTGCTAGATTGTCGCAAAACACTAATACCTTACTAAGATTATCAGGTATGTCAACCCTTATGCTCAGCTGTGGTCGTAGAACCTTTGAGCTGACCCAACGGACTTCCAGATCTGCACAACTTAGATGAAGTTGGGCACCCTTGTGCTGCAAAATTGTTCTCGGTCCAGATCGGTGTTGTAATAGCATAACTGAGATTTTTATACTCTCTATTGAAACGTCATCTACCTCAACAAACCCAGAAAAACCAATGGAACTTCTTGCATCCATCTGCGTAGTGGTGTCTAACACCATTTCCTCAACATGGGATCCCACCAACTCGTTGGAATCTCTGTTTGTGGCAGGATCACTTGTTCCTTGGGTTCTGATTGTTGCACCCTCCAACATGTTCTGAACAGGAAGCACCCCTCGAAGACTTTCCTCCTGTGAGAAGAATTTTTGGGGGTTTAAAAATTAATTTGTACAGTATGAAAATAAAAAAAATGAATGCTACAAACATAACATTATGACCATTGCTCAGCATCTTTGAATTTTTCAATTGTCCTTCAAGTATTATGGTGAAAGTAAAAATGTTAATTCGCAACTACCAACTACATAATTTTCTATTTGAGTGGCAAAATAATTTGCTAAAGATAAGCATTTTTTAATAAGAAAACATCCTACAATAGCATCTTCGGTTGACTATTTGATCCTTCATCCACCGAATTGCTCAGATGAAATTCATGGGAAAATTGAAGGTGTGAAAATACCAGGAACAAGACTGTAGCACAGTTCTTGAGCACGTCGATATTCATTTTCACATCATCAAGGCTCCTGCAGATGAGTTGGAAACCAAATTAGAGGAAGGTCATGCATTTCGTGCTAACAAACAAAAGTACAGGCAGGTGTCAAGTCAACAGAGAGTACACCTCTTACCTGTGCCTTTGCTTCCCAAGTCCAAAATAATTCGCCAAGCTTGCCAGCTGCAGTTAGAAGTTGAAAACAGATAGAGAAATGGGAATGGATGAACGTCAGACATATATATGCAGCTGTCCTATTGAAAAACAAGAACCCTGTTTCATCTTTTAATCTTTATCAGTTTATCCAAATCTTACTATATATTCAAACTCAGAACAATTGGTAATGATCCACGTGTCAGCAATCATCAGTATGTAGGAAATCAGATTGTTGTATACCTTCATGTCCCCGGCTCTCGGTCCAAACCACTGGGTAAGCAGGGGAAGGGTGTCGACCATGCCCTTGGGTTCAGGAGGGGGTCGCCCGATCTCCGCGAACGCGTCCCTTATTATCACTGAATCGAACTTCACGATGTTGTGCCCAGCCCACACTCTCCCTGTTCAAGATTGTCATGTCATGAGTTGATGTCAATGGGGCGCCGCGCGCGGCAGGAGACGATCGAGACGATGCGCGGAACTCACCGTGCAGGACGTCGTAGACTTTATCGGCGACGTCCCTGAACGGCGGCGCGTCGGCGACGGCGTCGCGCGTGATGCCGCTGCACCGCGCGGTCGGGTCCGGGACAGCAGCGTCAGGGTCGGCGGGGCGGACGAGCGTGGCGTAGGAGGAGACGTCGACGAGCCTGCGCGAGCAGACGACTACGGCGCCGAACTCGAGTAGCACGCGCGGCGGGGTCGACGTCTCCACGTCCAAGAAGACGATCTCCTCCCTGCTGTCCGCCGCGGAAGCGGCAGAGGAGGACGCCGGCGCCGCCGCCATTGGTATTATTTACCGATCGATTCGAGTGTCGTACTCGTATCTCTCAGCGCTCAGGCTGGACGAACAGCAGTGTCACTGGATCGAGGCGTACGTGACGACAGCGAGTATTAGCAACGACGAATAGTGGAAGCGTTGGCAGGTGTGTCGTCACTGCGCAACTGCTTGGTGCTCGATCGTGAAAACGCCACCACCGCAGTGCGCTTTATAGAAGTGATATCTTACGATTGAAGCAAGCTGGTACTAGGTATCTTTGCTTTTAGAAAAGAAAAACAAAAGTCACATTAGCTATCCTGAGTTCCTGACTCACAAAGCAACTAAAGCATGCTGTGTCGTCATCTTTTTCTTCAGAAAGAAAATTAAAGTTCACACAGTCACAAAGTAAGCGATGGATTATTTTTCGCACCCATAAAGCGTCCAAAACTCTAACAGGCTCCTCATCAAGCTAGGCTCCATATTTTCCCTTTTCACGACTACATGAAGGCTTCCATTTCACACAATATGTGAAATTATGAATAAAGCAAAGTGTCTCAAAAATTAAGGTACAAGTGGTGGATGTGAAATTAGTAATAATAAAACAAAGAGTAAAAAGCAGCTGAACTATCAGGTTGGGAAATTTTCTATAACATATATGGGCATCCCTATTTCTGAGAGTCATGTGGAAATAAAGGGTTTTAGTAAAATGGTAGATAAAATGAGGAAATTAGAAAGAGAAGAATATGACATTAGGGAGGAGACTAATTTTGACTAACTCATCTTGAGTAGCTTACCTATATACACAATGGGGATGTATAGGTTAAAAGAGGGGATACACCATTTCCCTCAAAAAAAAAAAGAGAGGATGCACCAACAAATCACTACTAAGAGAACAGACTTACTTTGTGACTATGTGAACTTTAAAATGGTAGATAAAATGAGGATTTTAATCTACAATCTGAAGAGGGTACTGGATCACAAATTCTGGAAAGGGGTGATACAAGCAAAAAAAAACTTTGTAAAATGGAGTTTAATTTATAAGGTCAATAATGGTAATAATACTTTGTTTGGGAAGGATATTTGGGCCGGTGATATACCTTTGAAATTGGAATTCCCTAGCTCACTGGCGGAGCCAAGGTCCGGCCACCCTGGGCCGGTGGCCGGGCTCAGCTGGGTGCCTGGGTGAACAGGTTTAGTCCAACTCGGCGCACATGAAGTAGATTGCTTCTTCTTTTCGTTTTTTTTAATACATATTGCTTTGCTGATTCGTCCACAAGTTTATTACAAACTTTATACCACTCTGTGTCACAATAAAAAAACTTTATACCACACTTCAGAGCGTGAGTCTTGTCAAACGGATCCTTAATACTCCGCATTTGCCCTAGCTTGCATGTTCTTCATATATACGTCACAGCAAAAATGCTTAGTAGCATACTATTGTGCCGACCGGGGATGGATGGAATGTGAGATTTACAAGATCTTTGGGGCGAGGTGAGAGCATCTGCAAGTGTTTAGATAAATCGTTTTTTAAAGCTAAGTATGGCTATTGTCAGGCAAGGTCTTAAATTTTCGGCTATAAGGTATTTGGCGGATGACCTCTAGAAAGCTACTCCCCTCATACCCATAAAGGAAGTCGTTTAGAACAACGATACGGTCTCCAAAGTCTAACTTTGATTTTTTATTTTTATAAAAATATTTATCAAAAAGTGGTATATGTATACTTTTATGAAAATATTTTTCAAGAAAAATCTATTCATATAATTTTCACATTTTCAAATTCAATAACTTAAAAGTTATTCATGATTTATATTTTCAATGTTTGACCCAAATTTTGTCCAAAATGACTTTCTTTATGGGTATAGAGGGAGTATATCGGAGGCTTAATATGAGCTATAACAGGTTATAGCCGCTAAGTTGTACACAAACACAAATAGCTTGATCAGCCTCAAATAGCTACAGCTGGCTATAGCGACAACTATAGTTAGAAGTTTAAAACCTTATTATGTAAAACACATCTCCAAGACTAAGTGCATCTTCAGATTTAGTGGCTCTCCAACCTGGAAAATTCACTCGCCAGAGATGGAATGGTAGACCCGCTCGCCATATCGGGGCTTCCGACAAGCTCAGCGCGGCCCCTCCCCGCGCACGTGGCCCACTTTCGTGCCCGAGCAGCCTGCCCACGGATCCCTAGGACGGCGTCGAGCTTCTTGGCCACGAGCATCATCGCCTGCCACCCGCCACTCACACCCAGCAGCTCGTCGATGCCATCTTCCCTCGCCGCGTGTTCACCGGAGAGCACATTCGGCATGGCGAGTTGCTGAGGCAGCGGCAACAATTACCTACAAGAGATGGGGCTTTTCATGCTCTCGACCACCGCTTCTCGGGACGGCTCCCACCACAGACTCCTAGACAACAGCAAGCTATCGCCGGCCTCCCCGAGCGGACTCCTAGGAGGGCGCGGGCGAGCGGCAGCGGCCAGTGTCTGCTTCCCTGGACGGTGTTGTCAGGGACTGGGCCGATGGTTCATGGGCTTCCAGTTGGGCTACGCGATGGGCTTCCAAGTACGTCCAAGTACTGCTACTTCACACTTCCCTACTGCGCTTCACACTACCAATTTAGATTGGACATATCTCGATGTAATGTTGGATGGTAAAGATAGCACATATTGAACATTTATGTACCAAAAAACTGCGTTCGTGCAAGCAATAATGTGATGTAGCATGTACATGCTCGACATGTACTATCTACACCATCCAAAAATGCTTTGAGATTCGTGCATTTTTACTCTCCTACTACTACTTCACACTTTCTCACTGCTGCTTCACACTACCAATTTAGATTACACATATCTCAATGCAATATTGGACGGTAAAGATATGTTGAACACGTATATACCAAAAAAACTGCATGTTTTGGTACATACATGTACCCAGAGTATCTTTTGAAGATGCTCTGTGTGAATGATGGGAAAGGTTTACAGAGGTTTTAGACTCCTTCCAGATCCAGACTAGGGAGTTGAAGATGAATATACCTGGCTTTTTGAAGAATCTAGGAAGTATTCAAGGGCATAATAATAACAACTAATGAAAGGATAACAAATTTGTGGAAGAATAAAGCCTATGGAAATTAGAATCTTTATATGGTTAGCTATCCAAGACAAATTACAAACGGGGGTAATTTTGAAGAAAAAGAAATAGAAGGGGAATAGGAATAGATTGCTGTCACTGCAGGGTCCCTGAAACCACAGACCATATTTTCTTTAACTGCAGGGTGGCTAGAATCATTTGGACATGCTTTAAAGAGGCTTTAGGATCGATCGGATAAAATACCTAAGAACATTATTCAAGAGGTCTTTCATCTTTGGCTTCCTTCAAAAGCTCGATATATTACTATGTTTTCTGTCATTATGTGAGGTTTGTGGACAATTCGTAAGAATATTTTGAGGCCTTGTTTAGATGTGAAAAAAATTTAGATTTCGCTACTGTAGCACTTTCGTTTGTTTATGGCAAATATTATCCAATTATAGATTAATTAGAGTCAAAAGATTCATCTCGCGATTTACAGGCAAACTGTATAATTAGTTTATAATTAGCTTTTGTTTTTATCTATATTTAATGCTTCATGCATGTGCCGTAAGATTCGATGTGACAGAGAAACTTGAAAACTTTTTAGTTTTTTGGGTGAATTAAACTTGCCCTGAGTCTGGTGGGAACTGTCCCAAGAAGCTTCGTCTCGCAACCATGACGGCCACAAAATCAAATGGCATCCGAGCGGACTCAGGGCGTGGGCGAGCCACAGCGGCTACTGTAACCCCGTCCGTCCATCCTGCCTTGTCGCGACCCAGGCCCTGCGACATTGCAACCCCGTTCGTCGTGCCAAACCACGCTGCGCCGCCCTTTGCCGTGACCGTGATGATGCGGCTGCCTCCGCCTCCGTGTGACTGTCTGCGGCCCTCCAGCGTCCACTGCCTGCACCTAGGGGTTGGGGCTCCCTCCTGCGCGGATGCACCTCAGGCTGGACCTAGCCAACCGGTGGCCTCCACTGCATGTGCCTAGGAGTGAGCCACGGATGACGCTGTCAAGGTATTTTGCTAGTGCCATAGGAGGTTTGCGGCATCGTGACTGTGATTTCACGTGAACTGATACACTGATTTGCTTTCTTTGGTACGCAGAGACAGCAGAGGGTATGTCATGGGGAAGTTCAGGCCGAAATGAGGCAAGCACGGCTTCGTGATCTGATTACTAGCAGGCTATTTTTTTTGTTTGACTCCAAATAGAGATCATAGATGCAAGTATGTGTTGTACTAGCTAGATCACTGAACTGGAACTTATCTTTTGTGTTTTTTAAGTGAAGTGGAAATGTTATTCTTAATTTGGAATGAGAAGAAACCGATGTATCATACTACAAAGATAAGTGAAAGGGAAGATCCCCTGACTTATGTATTGTCACTCTAGGTTCATGAGTGTAGGCATTTAGAAATTGTTTAGAACCATCAACACACAGACATAAGTTGATGTTGCACTAGTTAGCTGCAGATGCCTCAACTTCTGCTGGTAAATGGGCAATTTTTGTTAGGCAGCTTAAGTGTCCTTTGTTAGGCAATAATAAGTTTCTAAATGGGCAATTTTTGCTCTGTATCATGTATTCATGTACTATTTTAGCACATCTTGTCCTTTGTTAGGCAATAATATGCTCTTAAATGGGCAATTTTAGCTTTGTATCATGAACTATTTTAGTGTAGCTCGAAGTTTATCAGTTGTTGAATCGTTCCATACTTATCTAGTCTAGTTTGTTGAATGATAAGTGCAATCGGCTGCAGAACCAAGTACTTGCAAATTGTAACTCAGTAGTGTAGTAGTTAATGAATTAGATGAAATCTAGTTACAAGGTGTCCATGTTAGCTCATGCATGATTTGAGTAATCAGGTTCCTCGCATTCTTTGTTTTTATTTTTTTCCTTGCTTTCAGTTAATTAGCATGTCATTCTACTTGTTATCAATTTTGGTTTAAGTCACATAATAATTAAGTAAAGTAAACACTTCTAGAGATCGCAAGTGCATTACCACAATAGCAAGTGCGGGGCTGGCGAATCCCATTGGCAAGTGTATCACCAAAGCAGTAAATGCAGCAACTGCAGGGTAATAAGGTGAGTGGCTTATCTCTGTTCAGCAATACCGGTTCGACAGGTAAGGCATTTAGTGCAACTTTGCAATTTTCAGCAACACTATGTTCTTTTTTATGGGTTTCTCTACTGTTCTTTTCAGCAGCAATAACTCGAGCTTGGCTTTTCTACTATGGACGACAACAGTAGATAGCAAATGTTCAACGACAAATGTAGCAACAAGATATTAAATTGTGTATCCTGAATTCTCAGGCAAATAGCACATGCAAACCTGATTTAAATGATAGCCTTCTCAATCTGATCCTTCTTTTCTTTTTACTTATTTTTTGGAAAAGTATGGCTTCCTCCTATGTGTGTGGAGATAGAAATCATATAATTATCCTTCTCCAATAGAAATCATCGCCTTGTGTCCTCACTCTTTCATCTTTTCATATTTCATCAGCTCCAAATCGATTTAATTTTTAGTTCAGTGGCTCAACTACATTAATCTTTTTGCTACTAGCAGTATCAGCAATTTACAGTAATCGATCACTGAGAGGTACGCTATTGTAATACTTTCTTGCCTTGCTCTTATTTCCATGCCACAAGGCCATGCCCTCTGTACAACCAAGATAGACCATGCTCTCGTATCTACTTGATTTCTCAGTTTTATTTTTATCCACCTTCAGTACATTTGATTTATCTTACCAGCATATATTTAAATAGGGAACTCTGGGATGCAAATGAACATAGACACTATACTTGCTTTTCCAGAATACATAAATTGTCTATTAAGAAAGATATTGTTTCCTAATGAACGACACTCAAATTGCCTAAGAAAATGCAATCCAATGCAGCATTACCATATTTGCTTCATGTGAGTTTCTGATTTCTAAGCATCTATAGAAATACTGGATTGTCCAATTTACACACTAAATTAGCATACTTGCTTTGTTTAATTTCACTTGCAGGCTTCTCAGTGACAACCGTGTTGCACCTCACCCTCATCCTGACCAACTTCCACCTTATAGCCCCATATTGTGTAACTTGCAGTGGTGCCCTTGTCCGTGGCACGAGTGCGGCCCTATTGTTGACTGCAAATTTGAGGTGAGTTTTTCAACTAGAACCTACTTTGTTGTTTTAAATGTATCAATTTTCTATATTACGGATGTATGTTGTGGGTATGGAAGTGGGGGGAGGGTTGGGGAGTTGATTTGTTGCCAGCTACAAGGCATTTTAAGAAAGTGAGTTTCTCGCTATTATCCATTAAGATTACTATACTTTTTTTGACACCACAGCTTTATACTCATAATTAGTGTAATTGCTCAGTTCAAACCAATAGATTAGCCCATATGCATGTAATTTCTACATAGGCTGAAATTATATAATTGAAATGCTCACAGGCTGTAATTTCTACATGGGGAAAGTTTACTACAAGTTCTCCAACCAACAGTACAACCATTTTTCCATATCTAATGACAAGCAATGGGCCTATCATGCTTTTTGGTCTTTTGGCTAGGTTCTTTTATGTTTTGCGATGTAGGAGTATGACAAATGATAGTTGGATCGGTTGGGGGTATCATGGATTGTAGTTAAGATACTACTAATTGACATGACTACATGTCACATATGCATTGGTTAGTTACTAAACTTCATTAGAAATAGGCAACTAAATGTACTGTGACAAGGCAATATTGTGGTAAGATCAAGACAAAATAATGCAAATCATTAGACAATTTTTATATCATTCTTCTCTAATCTCTTTTTTTTATTTTTTCTGTTCTTACATTGCAGGTTTCAAGTTATCTAGCAGGGGGACAGCAGGGGGACATTAAGTACAAAACACAAAGCAGGTATGCAATATATGTAAATGTAAATAAGTACATATGTGGTGAGAGTTGATTGGGTTGGATTTTGGATCCATATCATTTAGGCACTTGCGTCTTTAATCGGATCTCTTTTTTTTTTTGCAAACAAATTGGGGATGGGGATGGGGGCTGGGGCTTACAAATGAACATAGGCACTATACTTGACTTTTCAGAATATATAAATTGCCTATTTAGGAAGACATTTGTTGCGTAAGGAAGGAATGACACTTAAATTGCCCCAAAAAATGCAATCCACTATAACATTTACCAACAGCAACCTGCTCATCACCAATAGAGGCTCCGGGAACAATTGTCTTCTCAAATAGGCAACATATTTATCTCCACCCAACAACAAAATTATGACACATGTTATCTTATTTTGTAGCATGAAGGATGCAGGCCATATACTGAGCAGCAAGATACAAGCCATGCATGTACAGAGAAGAGAAGATGTGTAAATGTGTTTTTCTAGAGACTAGATGTATAGTTATGTGATCTAGAAAACTGCAGATGCAAAATGTTTTTTATGAATATATTGTCCTTTTCGTGAACATATACATACAATAAAATTAAAGCATATATTTGAGGGTTAATTTGCATTTTTTTTCCAAAACCGTAGTCATATGTGGGCAGTCCATATGTGGGCTTGGGCCACACAAACTGCAAGGGCGGGAATTTTTTCCCATCGTGCATGCTAACAATCCAGTGTTAATTAGCATCTTACAAAAAAAAGAAATCTAATAATTACACTTTACCAAAAATGGCAAGATCTTACAAAAAAAAAGAAATCTAATAATTACACTTAACCAAAAATGGCAAGGTCGTGCGGGAAGACTATAATATGGCCGGCCGTGCATTAGCCACTTCC
>Ga0182004_10003215_pt1 | contig 12959 bp, 10 predicted proteins | sample Sormic07211540_1_FD_120479 | JGI IMG/M metagenome (GOLD analysis project Ga0182004, IMG submission 120479) | Endophyte microbial communities from Sorghum bicolor roots, Mead, Nebraska, USA - 072115-40_1 MetaG | ecosystem: Host-associated > Plants > Roots > Unclassified | place: USA: Nebraska... | reverse complement strand
GCGCTTGCGGATAGAATAGATTATTTTCTAGAGAGCCTTTACATTTATAAATACCTTTGTACACTCTAGCGCCATGCTAGGGATGACAACCTAGTATCTAAGTGGTGTTAGTTAGTGTCAACAGTACCATCTCAGTTTCTAAACTTGCAAAATGATCGTTTAAATATCTAAACTTTTTCGGTTGTATCATCCTACTACCTAAACTTGGAAATCTCTCATGTAGGTTCTCAAACTTGTTTAGTTGTGTCATCCCAGTCCCTAAACTTGTTTTTAAGTCTCATCAATATCGAAAAACTTTATATCGAAAAATAACTCATAACTTGTTTATATGAACTCAAATAAAAATAAACTTTATATCAAAATTGTAGGGAGCAACGTGATTTGCAACTTTGCAGCCGAAAAGTTTTGAAATTAAAATCATTTAGGATCTCAAAATACTTTTTGTAAGTTTATAGATTTTGAAATTTAAAATTTAAAATTAAATTTCGTGACACTAAACAAGTTCAAATAAAAAACTTTTCAACTACAAAGTTACAGATTGCGTTGAGGGCTACAACTTTAATATAAAGCTTGTCTGCATTCGAGTTTATATGAAAAAGTTAAGAATTATTTTTTGATATATAGTTTATAGATCGCTTTATTTTGACCCAGATGAGACTCAAAAGCCAAGTTTAGGGACTGAGATGACACAATTGAATAAATTTGTGGACTTAAATGGGTAATTTCTAAGTTTAGAGACCGGCGAGATAACATAGGTGCCTGTTCTGGCATTGCCCCTTTGCTCAACAATGTTGGGGTCTCTTAAATCTTAACACAGTACAACATGAAGGAACTTTCAGAAACACCCAAGCAATCAAATATCAGTTAAACTCTCAATTCTTCATGGTAGCAATAATACTCATGAGTTGGACAATTTGGAAAGCCAAAAATGATGCAATCTTCAACAATAATCAGTTATCCATCCAAGACTGCAAGGCGTTTTTCTTCAATGAAGTACAGCTAGTATCCCTAAGGGTCAAACAGAGTCTAAAGCCAAACTTCGATCAATGGCTCCAAAATTTGCAGTTAATTTGATCCTCTGTTGTACTCTTCTTCTTATCTTTTTTGTTTCCTTTTATGTTTCTTGATCTTCCCGATTCTAGCTTCTCTATTTGTATTTTTAACTTTTAATATATAATAAATTTAACTGCAAGGGCACAAACCCTTCCAGGTTCTTAAAAAAACATAGACGAACAAGTTCGAGGATCTAAATGGTCGATTTATAAGTTGATATGGATGACACAACAGTACAACTTTGGAGACTGATGGTGGACTTTACACTGGAAAAAAAAATAGTGAAGTGTTGATTCTCTGCACTGGATTCCTTGCTTAGCTAGCCCGGTGAGACGGTGACGTGCTGATTATAATAAGCTGATGGTGGGGTAATTTCGAAATAAGCACCGGATCAGTGTCCATATTATATATTCTTAGTTACATCTTCCATGTGTTCTTCAGCAGCCTGCTTATCCGCTCATGGATTTTTTTACTAAATTACAGCCTAGTGAGATGGGATATAGACAGTATAGATTCATCCAACACGTTGCCGCCTAGAAGATTGAATGAAGCATGCAGAAATGGAAAATATTTCCAGGATCCATCCAGAAACTGTTTTGATTTGCAGCCGCTGCTGGTACCAACTAACCATTCACATTTCCATTTTCCAACCACTGGTGGTTTATGTCCTTACAACTTTTGCAAACCAGCTGGCGGTAATTAATCTAGAGGCACATTAAAGCGCTCGCACATATGCTTGATGCCAACAAGAACTATCCACCTATAGGATTCGCCATTAATATAAACTAATTAAGTCCCCTGACGAGCTTCAAAGCAGTCCAGATGATTCAATCCCGGCTTCTAGAACGAGTTAGTACACGCACTAAGCATTTTCATGCATGACGGATGATGAAGTGAGGTGAGAATGAGATGCGTACGCGCGCGCACATGTATTGTTTAATTTTGATTAATCATTTGAAAGATGTGTCGCTGAATATATGGGATGGGATGGGACCGGAAGCGTTGGTTTTAGCGGCAGCCAACACCACACGCAGCATCCTCGCTGGAAATAAAAAGCCCGGCGGAAACGGAAAGGTGGATGCCGGCCGGGTGCGGATGCATTCGCATGCGAACGCCGTCGATCGGCGGCGCGTGTCGCTGTCTTATCCAGAAGCACGAGCGAGCATACGCGCACACACTGCATTGCACCACCCATCCAATGAGGGCAGCAACTCTGCAGGTTGCTTTTTGTCTTGTGCAACCCACCTAGCTAGCTACCTGCAAATATATATTAGGAAAGCTCTGATGAAGGTCGGCATGCCGCATGCAGGGCCTCAGGCTGTATTTGTGTTGCATTGGTCAGAAGTTTGATCCAGTCATGGTATAAATTTCTCTCGTTTAACATGAAACAAGGATAAGTGATCTCAAGATTTCTCAACTAACAATATTAATGAGAAGGATATCTAATTTTGCACGTGGCCAATAGCCCACTCTTTAACACATATAGTGATAAAGCTTTTTATTTAGTAGTGAAGCTGAGAGGCATTACTTTCAGGTGGCATACTCAATGCATAAATAATCTATTGGATTAAGATGCACATCTAAGACATGAGTAATATTGGCAAAAACATTGAACTCAACGAGATTGAGTAAGAATCGATTAGGATTAAGAACTAAAAGAAGATGAATGGTCGACAACAATGAAGCCCCTACAAGGCTGGCAGGATACAACCCTTCATTGTCGATGGTAGATCTGCAGGTGCAGTTCTCCGGTTCCTCTACGAGCGAGTGCGAGCCACTCGTAACAAACAGGTTCATATCATATATTCAGACAAATTCATTATTGATTCATAAGCACCGTACGTCATCAGGTCTTAGTTAGACAGTATAAGTCACTTTCCGCCCTTCAAGAAACGATTTAAGGTTGTACTACGTAAACATTTGGATGGATGGCGCTCAGTTTGGCTCGACCGCCCATGGCCGGATGGCCCCCTCGACACTCGTTTCATCTGCTTGCTCGCGACAACCATGGCTGCGTCTCCTCTGTCCTGTACACTGTACTCCTGTGTGATCCTTGCCCGTCCGTCGATCATCTTCTCACACTCTCTTTTTCGTATTTTATTAAGTAGAAGAAGTAGAGTTTGACTAGTTACAAGATCCCTAAATAATCTATATATTATCGTGGAAGAATGGAAGCCAACATGATCCGAATAAATCTAATTAAATTACGTTACATAAAAGTTCTGCAAAGCAATTGGACAGGTACCAATAAAACTAGCAAGCCTCCTCAAACAAACACACGAACCCCGCCGCATCAAACTTCAAAAGCTCACGAAGTGCGGCCCTTTTTGTGAAGTCGAGTGGGCCTTGGAACGACTGCCTAGTTGTTTGACGACTATGAGGCGGTGGTTTCCCACTTGGACAGAGACTACTTTTTTTTTTAACTTTATCTTAAGTCATATTTTCGTGAGAGGAGAAAAAAACAGTTTCACCTACGAAACTGTTTTAAAAATAAGTACTTGATAAAAAATAGCTCATAAAACTGTTGTAAGCTGTACCAAACAGGTCTTAGTTGATATCATAAATGTTATTATTCTACTATATAAATTTAGTCAAACTTAAATGCTTTAACTTTTCAAGATTTTTAGAATAACTTACAATTAATTTACAATTAATTTAGGATGAAGGGAGCCGTAAGCAGCAGACTAAGCTCGTCGATTTACAATTTAGGATAGGATGGAAGGAGTATTAAGCAGTAGACCAAGCTCGTCGATTTCGATTGCAGGCGGCGTCAGACAACACGACACACGAGATTGCATTGCATAAACTAGAAGCGTGCAGAACCAAAAGCTGAGCACAGGTCGTCCTCCGATCTGGGCACGGCGGCGCCGGCCGAAGATGACGGCGATGCTCCCTGTCCCACGCCACCTCCGTCGGTCGGGACTTCCTGCAGCTTCTGCTCCCCATCTGGAGTCTCCCGCACGATCCTACCCCTCTCCAGGCGGTAGGAGATGCGTCGCCCTGGCACTGCCTTCCTGCTCATCCCGCAGGCCCGATCCATGGCCACCCAGACGGACCGGAGCTGCTGGATCAGCTCCCGCTCCTTCTGACCCATGCGGGCGTAGCGCGGCGCCGCCGCCTCCGGATCAACATCCAGCTGCTCCGCAATACTCCAAACCTCCCTATTGCTGAACGGATCGCGCTTGTTGGCTGCCCTGGAACCCTCCATGGCCTCTCGCTCTCCGTCCCTTGCCCTCGCAGACCTAGATTTGCTGGGGTCCTTTTTTTTTCCCTTCTTCCCGGACCCGAGGTTGTCGAAGGGAAAAATATATTTATAATAATAACTTCTAAGTTTGAGATCGACTGTGTTTAGGGTCCCGTTGGCAGGGCTCAGCTCTTGGAGCGGCTTCAGCTCAGGGCTCAGCTCTTGGAGCGGCTTCAGCTCCGGCTCCAAGTGAAGCCCTGCCAAAGGGTCCAAGTAAAGCCCCGCCAAAGGGTACAGGGCTCCAACTTGTCAAAAAAAAAAAAAAGGTACAGGGCTCCGCACAAAAAACACTTTGGAGCCGGAGTCCTTTTCTACAGGGGAGCCGGAGGCCTGAAGCTATGCTTCTTCGACTTCTCTTCCGTCTCTCTGCCTGCATCCCTTCCTGAACTAGAAAGATGTAGATTATATTTAGTTCCCCTTACTAAATTTTATAGTCACCTAAGAGTAGCTAAAATAATTTTAGCTGGCTATATGAAAATAGTGATAGAAAAGTTGCGGCAGATTACAGAACAATCACCGTACAGGGTCCATGTCGAGGGAATTGCCACTACAACTAGAGCAGTTTGGTTCTTAATTCATTTTATACCCACAAAACCTTTTCTTTCACTGTGATTTTGCCAGAGCAGTTTGGTTCTTAAGCACTCCACCTCTTTGTAGTACTTCGCTACTACACTACTTCCTAATGAATAAGATGGTGTACTACAGATTCTAACTTACATTCTGCAATTCTCCATCTCTCATGAGCACTTCCAAACAATTTTAACAACATTTGGAAAGCTACGAATGGTAAAAGATTTAACAACAAAATTGGTCCCCATGTCAAGTACAAGCATGTAGCAACTTCTCTTAAAAGTGCAGATGATGAACAGTATTCACACTTGCAAACACGATGGACAGCAGCTGCACAAACCATGCAACCCCCAACTGATATGCAGGTAATCATCGATGCTTCCCTTGTCTGCAGTACAGCTGATGGTGGTGCACAACCAATCCAAGACGAAGGTGCAGGTTCACAGAGATACAACAACAACTAGTCAACAACAGCAGATAGAATGAAGTTTTTTTTGACAGTCCAGATAGAATGAAGTAATATCGTGGTTTGCTACGTGTTCCGAGCAGATACCGTTCAGACGGTGCATCAAGTTTCCATGTTAACGTATAGTCAGTATGCAGACAACATATAAGACTACAAAAAATTGAGACTTCAGCTGTACTGCATAATAGAGAGAGAAGTCGAGGCTGGGTTGGTATTCCTGATGACATTATCTACCTTGTTGTTAATTGCTTCAGTATAGACTTCTCCTGAGGGCAGCACCCAAAACTCTCTAAGTACCCTTGCATGCAATAGAACTGACTCTGCCAATTCAATCTCAGTATCATCCAGCCCAGAGTTGCTCAAAGAAAATACTCGCAGCTTATCTTCCACACAAGGGATCCCAGGAATCAGATCCTTCCACTTGATGAATGCAGTAAATAGCGCTTTTGTGGGTCCATTCGCTGCACCATATAAGTCAAAATATTATTAGAAGACAATATATTAGATCCATTTTATCCAGTTATATGGAAAGCAAACTCGTATGACTGGTTCTACAATGTATATGTATGCATTAGAGCTAACTTTGTTAGTAATGATGGTGATGATTATGACAATGATAATCATAACAAGTACAACTTTTACTACAATATTGAATTCGTTGCTAACCCTTTAGTTTCTGTCATAAGCATTTCATTGTATATCATCGTTTGTTTTACATGCTTGTGATCCTCAAAGACAGGTAAACCATAAACGACTGGTATCCCATCCAAAGCATTGCTTCACCATCTACTCCAAAGCATCCATAGTTAGAAAACATATAGAGCCACAAAACAGGGATATAGCCTCACTCCATCACCAACTGGTCATCCAACAGAGAGTACACTAACCTAAATCCAAAGTCACAAAAGAATATCAAGGAAATGGACAAGAACCTACGCTTCAGTCTAAAACAAAACCATAACCATAAAGGTGGATGCAATATTTACAGGTGTAAGTCTACAATAAGTGAACTTACAACGATCTTAAGCTCCACAGATTTGGGAAACATTTAAGAAGGTTGCATATAACATCCAGACCATAATTTCCAAAGAATCTGACTGCCAAAGAAAGATATTCAAGTGCTTCATATTGAGGATAGCTCGTCATCCTGATCTGTATAGAAATTGGCAGCTTAATTACAAGTTGCAAATTGAAAATATTAAGAAAAGGGGAAAATTGCATAAATCCCATGTCACTTTGATTTTGACTTTGCGCTTATAAGTCATTTTGATGTGAAAGTCCTACTATTTCAGCATGGTTTGATCCCCCCCCCCCTCCCCCCTTCAATCTCATGATGTGGTCAAGAAAACCTCTGATGATGAGTATTTGGCAACATTTCCTAATAAGGTATTTCTTGAGACTAGCAAAATCAAAAGGGGATGACTTGGCCTTATACAATATAAGTGCCAGTGTGGTTAAATCAGCTATGGATCATGGTGCTTCCTCGTCACTTCAGACAGGTTGGCTGAAACTGTTTAAAGTACCATCCATAGCAAGGATGGCTGATGCATTTAAATTGTAGCAGAACTGACAGGAGAAACAGTAGTGACGATGAATTGACCTTGATCAGATTAGGTCCAGAAGAGGTAAGCTAAATGCGAGGAATATAGCTAAGCTTAAGGGTTTTGTGGAGATATTCATTGAGAAGGTGGGATGTCAGATAATGATTGTGGCAGAAGGTGAAAACGCACCTTCAGCTCCTGATGAGGCCAGCCAGCCCACGACTCCACAACGCGCCGCTTCCCCCAGCAGCAGCATATCAGAGAAGATATGAATTTTAGGTTCATAGAGAAAATCATTTAGGACAACGACATGGTCCGTAAAGTCTAATTTTGACTTATTATTTTTATAAAAAAATTATTAAAAAGTGGTATATGTATATTTTTATGAAAATACTCCTTCTATCCCTGAAAACTTTAATTTCTAGAATCCGTGTCAGTCAATCTTTTTAAAATTTGACCAACTTTATAAAAAAGAGTATCAATATCTATGATATAAAATAAGTATCTTATGAAAATATATTCTATGATAAATCTAATGGTACTAATTTGGTACTATAAATCTTAGTGTTTTTTTAGAAATTCGGTCAAAAGCTAAAAAGTTTGATTTAAGACAACTCTAAGAATTGAAGCTTTCAGGGACAAAGAGAGTATTTTTCAAAACAAATCTATTACACATTTTCAAACTCAACAACTTAAAAGTTATACATGATTTATATTCCTAATGTTTGATCCAAACCTTATCCAAAACAACTTTTTTTATAGGTATGGAGGGAGTACTTGATTAGCTGATATTTTTGTCTTAGCTATAATAATCCGTATTTGGGTTGGACGACTCTAGAGTTGGATGATAGGGTTGCTTGCCGGTTTGTTCTGTGCTTTACTGCATCTCCGAGAGTACCTTCAATCAGGGTCTGGTGCCATTTGCAATCAATCCGATACAAATGGAGCTTATTGCAAGCATTGAATGAGTGAAGGCAGCAATATCCCTCGGTGTTAACAATATCATCATGGAGACCGATGCAAAGCAGGTGGTGTGGATGATAGAAAGTGAAGATTTCAGACTTGCAGTGGTGGGTGGCTTAGTCCATGAGCTCAAAGATTTGGTGGTAGAATCCACCGAAAAGCTGATGTGAAGTTGGTGTTTCTCCAAGCTGACAAATGCATACTGTCTGGTAGCGATTGGAGGGTCAGAGAACTTCTACAGGTTTAGTGCTATATATATATATGACTTGACGTTAGAGTTATTGGGCTCCTTGGGTGGAAGTAGATCAAATGCTAACGAGGCTGAGCTTGCAGATGCCATTCCTGTGGTCAAGACCTCTATTGGTGGCACCAGAATAATAGGTCGACTTTGTGTTGGTTAATATCTGAAACTTTGTTTTGCTATCTGGTTTATTCTCTCCTCACCTTTTCACTTTGTTTGCCTAGGAAACAAAAATGGGCTTCTATTGCCACATACTACAACCTACCAAGGTAAGCATTTGCTTTATGCTGTGATTGTTTGTTCTCTCTTGTTAATGCTTATGCACGTCTGGTTATTAGGAATCTGATAACTTATTACCTAGGTGTTTTCACATGTATTAAAATAATCTGGTTATTAGGAAACTAAGTGCTGGAGATTTTAGCTTGAGGTAGCCCCTGAAACTTTGCACTTACTCAGTTACCTCAAGCTAAAATCTCTGTCCTAATGCATTCAACAGGAGACTGAAGAGTTTATTGCAGATGCGCTTGGTGTAGAGGTGTTTAGTCAGACTATTGCTGGAGATATCTAACAGGGCTGGCTTGGTACGGCGTTAACTGTGAGCTCTACACGCTCCCGCAAGTCCCTCTTGTTACTGCAACCGTGAACAGAGGCGCGAGGCCATTGCTGCAGGCATGACAGTGAACGACGATTGGACTGCCTTTTGTGGCTCGGACACGACAGCCACCGAGCTCTCAGTCATTATTTAGTGTGTGCGAAGCAATTTCGTTTTGTAGTCTCATCACATGTTTCACGTTACACATTACACAAAATCAAGACACCGGCACAGCACACAGACTAACTTCAGGAAGAAAAAAACTATGAAACTTCTCTGAACACACGTTGAAATTAGAAATATGTTGCACAAGGGATGCTGATAGAGCAAATAGCAAGGCAAATGCTTCCAGATGCCTAATTCCATCCCGGCCACGGTAGATCACACAAGGCGATGTGTTAGCCTGTGAGCGCCATTACTTTGTGTGATTGCGGCACTTCACCAGGCCAGATTGGTAAGTGGGTTCCCTTGGCGCTCCTGAATGCAGCTAGTAGCTAAATCTCTCAGTTTTTCTTCAACAGTCTCCATGGGAAGGGAACCGTCGATCACCTTCATTAGAAACAAAATGAGTTGTCAGTAACAAAAGAAGCACATCTGTGGTTTGGAGCACTATCAAAAACTCAAAAAAAAAAAACAGGTACTAAAACACATTACAAATTTCTAGTTTGCCACAATAAATAATCAAGTAGCGCACACACTATGGATTCCTTCTCTGCTAGGAGCTTCTATTTTCTGCACAAAAATATTAGCTCTGACAATTCACGAATATCACCGTAAACTGAACAAAATAGGTATTAAATCTGTTTCACTTGCAATTCCAGACCCTTGAGTTGGCACATATCAAGACTTGAGTCATTGGCACAACCGCACAAGAGGCAAAGCAAATTCAAGGACCACAACTTGGTGATTCTTGCAGAGAGTTACCTTCCATGTTGAACCACGGAGTGAATGGTAATGCTCGGCAACTTTCTTTTGGAACTCTATCTTTTCATATCGCTCACCCCCATAGCCTCCTCTTTCAGCCGCTTTCTGTAACAATAAATTAGCATTGACCATTATGAAACAGGATGATAATCCATGTATACTATTGAGGTGACAGGTAACATCAAACAGCAGCTTCACATTACAGACATCATGTAGCATTATAGACGTGTGGGCAAAGAAATTTGCTGAACAACATGTATTCTTCGCTCACTGCCTAATGATTTACACTTCAGAATCAAAGTTGATCGTTTTTAGTGTTCCAAAACAAAGATTAATGTCAGACAATATTAATTGGGTTAAGGCCAAACAGTGGCCATCATCACCTAAAATATGTAAGCAATGGAACAGAAGTTAAAAGCACCAAGCGCACCATAAGCATAACAAACATTGAAAGAAAACTAAAACACATGTCATGTAAGAAAACCATAGGCTAAGTGTGTAGAAATAAATAGAATACCTCTGGCTGTACATCAAGATATATTACAAGGTCTGGAGCAATAAGTCCATTTTCTGGAGCCTGAGAAGCAGGATAAAATAGGCGTCATTTCTTAGCTTGCAGCTATTGACATGAAAGAGAGCAAGTCATGACTCATCCGAATAGCACACAGCTCACCTTGCACCACTCAATGTCAAGCCCTTTAGCAGCTGAAAACGCCACTCCTGAATAAGAATATCGGTCTACAACGAGAGTAGTTCCACTGAGTAGCTTGCTCTCCATCAAAGCTCTGCCAGTGACAATCCAGATTAACAGATTCATAGTTACAGCCATCTCCAATCTTGGTATACGATGTGCTAAGAAAACATCGGATCGACAAGACAGCTAAGTTACATGTTGAGAACTGATAAGAGCACACCTACCTTTTCTCCCAGCGATTGGCGCTGAAGAGCAGATGAATAGTCCTATCATCAAGCTGGGACTCGTTCGCGAGGTAGGCAGAGATCATCTGCCCGACACTGGTGGCCCTGTCAGGGAACCTCCATCCTTCAGCGTCGTAGCCTTTGCCTTTGAGGAAGGACAGCAGCCGGGCACACTGCGACGATTTCCCACTCCGATCCAGGCCTTCCAGGACCACCAGAGCGCCCCGGCCGCCCTTGCTGCTCCCCATCTCCATTCTCACGCCCTGGAACGCTCTCCGGCGCTGCGCGAGCAAGCCGAGAGGAGAGGGTGCTGCCGCCGCTTTGCCGACCCTGCAGCAGAAATTGCAAGCAAGCACCGTCACCCCTACGGCCCTACCCCCAAAGATTCGACTATTACGCGCACGTCTTCTGGGTTGGGAAAGGCATCTGGAGGGAGGGACCGGGGACGACTCGACTCACCTGCTCCAAGAAGCTGCTCTTCCAGCGAGCCGAACCAATGCAGTCATGCACGGCTGGGTATTCGGATCGATCAGGCTCAAAAGCTGAGAGCAGTGACAAGGAGGCGCGGGAGCTTGACCGGCGGCGCGGCACAGGAGGAGAGGAAGGGGGGAAGAGGTCGAAAGTTCAGGCACCAGCGGGAAAGGTTACCGCCTGAGCTCGATGGAGAGCGATGGCTGTGGAGTAGTGTTATCCGGGATGAGGATGAGGTCGGCGGCGCCGGCGACCACGGGCGGGAAAGGAGACCTTCGGCGGCGGCGGCTGTTCCGGGAGGGAAAAGAGGAAGGGCGCGGGGTTCCTACTTCCTACTATTCAGGGAGTCACCGGATCAGTAGGAGCGCTTGATCTAGACCATCCATGAGGCATCGCACGCCCGAAAATAAAACAGCTCATCCAACGCTTCCTCCTTTTGCCAGTCAACGCTTCCTCCCTTTTACAAGTACACTATAATTCATGGAGTATACAATACAAAAAGTGAAAGAAGAAAAGCAAAGAAGGTGTAAACTTTTTTTTTTATAATTCATGGCTAAAACAAATAGAGATTTGATTTTCAACCTAATTTGTGAGGGGTAATTAATATTTTCTTTGTTCTATTGAAGTTTATATTGATATAATTCTAGATAGGTTACACAATAGATCGAGGTTAATCACCTAAAGATTTTAAAGTAATATTGGTCGACAGCTTTAAGCTCTGTTTAGATTGGAGATAAAAAATTGGATGTTACATTGAATGTATCGGAAGGGGTTTTAGAAACTAATAAAAAAATAAATTATATAGCTTGTCTAGAAACGGCAAGACAAATTTATTAAGCATAATTAATCTGTCATCGGCACATGTGAGTTACTGTAGCACTTAATGCTAATCATGTACTAACTAGGCTTAAAAGATTAGTCTCACGCTTTTCAACCAAACTGTGTAATTAATTTATTTTTTTAATCTACATTTAATGTTCTATGCATGTGTCTAAAGATTCGATGAGATAGATAAATTTTTTTTGGTGGGGAACTAAACAGAGCCTTTTAGAAAAGGGCCTAATTACGTAATGAATTCATTGAACCACGTCAAAGCCATCTTGCTTTGAATTGAATTTAAAGATGGGATGGCTTAAGTCACCTTTTCATACAAAAGTCTAGTTGAGTAGTTGTGGTTGCAAACTCTAGCTGAGATATGTTTCTATTTGCTAATAAAGTGTTGCATACCTTGTACAAAACCATGCGATATATGATTAGTTTTATTCCGGGGTGGCTACACCCTCCGTTTTGAAATATAAATATACACACTTTCAAAATTAAATTTTGGTATCTTTGTCCAATGGCTAGCTTAATCATAAGAAAAGTTTATAGTATAAAAGCTGTTACATTAGATTTATATTTAGAAATACTTTTTAATAATCAAACTTTTATTGTCATACGTACATTATATATGAGTGTAGAGTACGTGCACCATATATATGAGTGTGGTATGATTGGAGGGAAAAAGAACATTGATATTTTAGATTTCAAAACTTTTATAAAACTATGCTAAAAGACAAGGCCGGATGCCCACTCTGGATGGTAGTAGTCGACTAATCGTTATGAAGCTCGATGTTAGCTCTACTAGATGCGACTAGCCACGAATTTTATGTATTTCAATGTTATAGGTAGGCAGAATATCGTCTACAGTAATTTTTAAAAAATAAATAATATTTTTCTCTTATAACAGATCAGTATAAGCATTAATATAAATTGAATTTCAGCAAAACGAACAGGTGGTAGAGATTTATTTGGCTCAGACTTTTGCATTTTATGGAGGACTACGTATTTTTATTTTTAGACACAGACTTTTGCGTTTTCAGGAAATCGAAAAAAAAAACCGGACGTGCTTTGGCACGAGAAGCGAGACACAGGTGGCGTTGGCATTTGAGAGAGAGAGAGAGAAGAGAGAGAGAGAGAGAGAGAGAGAGAGAGAG
>Ga0182004_10003214_pt1 | contig 12960 bp, 10 predicted proteins | sample Sormic07211540_1_FD_120479 | JGI IMG/M metagenome (GOLD analysis project Ga0182004, IMG submission 120479) | Endophyte microbial communities from Sorghum bicolor roots, Mead, Nebraska, USA - 072115-40_1 MetaG | ecosystem: Host-associated > Plants > Roots > Unclassified | place: USA: Nebraska... | reverse complement strand
TGTTGCTTTCCATATTTTCTGTTCGCGCACAGAGCTCGCCGTAGGGTTTTAGCCGCCGCGTGTTCACCACCTGCCGGTGACCCGCCGCCGCCAGACTTGTTCATCACGAGTTTGGTTCCAACACATCAGTTCTCAGTTTCAACACTTCTGTTACAAACTCCTCAGCTGTTCTGGTTTGCAGAAACTGAAGTCTGAACTTCTCAATTCCCAACTCCCTCCAACACTGCCGGATAGCTTTGCACTTCAAAAAACAATGACCACCATCCTCATCGAAATGGAAACACACCGGATATCTAGTATCCAGTCGAATTCCACGCCTGCTAATGTTTTGTTTGAGTGCCAAGCTGTTGTGAGCAACCCTCCACACAAATTGCTTGATCTTAGGAGGTCCAGGGAGTTTCCATATTTTCTTCCAAATATTGCTGCCAGCACTGTTTGGTGGTCTAGATGATTCACCTCTCTGTCGGACTCGCTTAATCTCAGCTTCATCCTCCAGCACATGGTAAGCCGATTTGACCGAAAATAAAAACTTTCTGATCAAAGTGCCATGCCACAGTATCTTCTCGATCAGTATGCACCGGGGTGGCCAAAATGTTCAGCACTTCTTCCCAAAACAGGTCCTTCACTAGCTTGGTATCCCAAGTGCTCATGTTAAACAAGTTAGATATGTATCATAAGAATAAAAAAATGTATTTGTGCTCATATTAAAAAAACTGAAGGTAAGATAATAACTTACTTGCGATAATCTGGAATCTCAACTCGTGCTTGTCACGAAAAGCGTTGACCTCCTCAAGAAGTGGTTCCCAGTCATCATTTCAAGTCGCTAGACAATGATTTTGTGTTAGAAACGCAGTCAATTGCATTTACAATATGTAGACATTTCTTCTGGAGAGTTCGGCACAACACATCATTGTTATTGATTGCTAGTGTTTTCACCGTTGCCATTGCTTGAACTCGGCTTAAAAAAACTATCGAGCGTTCTTGATCTCTTCATCTTGCATTCTTGATCAAATGCTAAATGCCTAAATTGAAGGTAAAAATTAAAAAAGGAAGTTAACCATAGAAATGATAGAATTAACAGCCGTTTGTGTTCTGTGAAACAGTGAAAGGAATGAATAAATAAATAAATAAACTACTAAACGTAGACACGTAGTGGACATTGGAGATGTACCTTGGCGCCTTGCCACAATGGCTTTGCAGGCTTACTTTTGCCTCACGCTCTGCCTCTGTGGCTCTGCCCTCTGCTCAGCTTTGCGCCTTTGGTGGCTTGCTCTGTATGGCGAGATGGGAGATGGAGATGGCCAGATGGTAGCCGCAGAGCAGTCGACTCGCATTCATGGAATAAATGTGACTCTTCGTTTCCTTCTTGCCCCCTCCCCGAAATAGGATAACCATGACGGTTGTCGGTTGTGTCGCCATGACTAGACATACTTATATTTGAAGAAGAAATTATATTCACAAATTATATACTGCAGAAATGTAGTCATGATTTATATATTTTGTTTCTTGGTGAGAGTAGTTGTAAATTAGCCAGAGTACGGTTACTAGACGAACAAACAGCCTTATGTCAAATGTAAATATATTGTTGAGGCGCTGTTTTGTAGGAATTGAATGAAGAGTACATTCCTTATATTATCCGCCATCCAAAATTGTCATCTTCCCTTATCTGCCATAACACTTAATTTTTTATCTATCACTGCAATGCAATCACTGTGCAGCGTGTTACTATAGCTTCTATAGCAGACACCAGTTTTATATGGTAAAGTTGACCCTCCAATGACGGTAGGAGAGACGCCCGCATCTTATCACGCCACTGCCGCCAAGAGTCAAACCGTAGCCTGCCTGCTCCTCGCTCCGCTGATGACGACGTCACGCCTAGGGCCCATCTCCTTCCTCTTCGATGTGTCTACCGGAGACAAGAAGGGGAGGGGACTCATCTTTTTTTCGTACTTTTCTAGTGTCTAAGGATTGAGCCCAAATAAATTTCCAACGAAATTAGATGATTTTTTATCAGGATCATGTGTCCTACGATGCCTTCGGTGATTGCCACGGCGAGATTGTCATTGCAAGCATAGATTTCATCGGCAGACGGTCAATTTGTGGCCTTTATCTGCAAGGGGAGGGATACTTCTGGGTGCCCCTACGAGGAGTGACTCCGGGTTATCAATCTCATTTGAATTCAACATAAAGGCTTCACTTTGGCTCCGGCGTTTGAGGAAAGCCATTGAGGAAGAAGATGACAGAAGAATTTGCATAGAATATTATTTATTTTTTATTTCAGATTTTTCTTTCATGTGTGATTTGAGGATGCACCGTGTCAAGATTTAATATAAATCTCTCCTTCCCTTTGCGAAAAAAGATGGTAGGAAGCATAAATCCCAACAGGTTAGAAGTTGGCATTACCTCAGCGAGAAATCAAGAATGAATTCCAATGTAACACTTAAAAGAGTGAACCATGGAGAATCAGGGCCTACCGTTCAACGACGAAAGAAGCAAAATGTAAGCGAAGGATACATGTTTCTAAGATTGCCTAGAATGTAACAATAAAGGTAACTTTGTGAATTGCAATAGTCAATTTTTGTGTTGTTTTTTCATTGCAAATGGCCCTAATCAACCTAAACCACTTTCGATTGAGTATCCTGTTGTGCCAACTTCATGCAAAGCTACACTAAACCTAAGGAAACCAGCAAAAGTAAGAATAAGTTACTAGATCGAAGCCATCCTCTCCGATAGTGTTAGCTTTTAGTAATGGCTCATCGTATTATTAGACTCACATGACACTCACGTGTTCTTGAAATGTACGTATAAGTCTAGCCCTTGATCAAGAGCTAGCTTTTCTCTCTCTTCTATTAATATATATAAAAAATACTTTTAGGTCACTCGTTGCAGTTGTTCTTGCCTCCAAGCCAAGAGAGAATGAAGAGGACAAAGTAAAGGCAAAGGCTGGAGAGAAGAGCAAGAATAAGCAAGCTTCAATGCAACCAAATAGTCCTGCCATGGGCACAAGAAGCAAGACTAGGAGTCCTTCCCTCAGCACAAGAATTAAGAGGAAAGTTCTAGATTGATGGTCTGTTTGGTTAAGATGTGAGCTGTGAAAAAGTTGCTGTGAGTTATGAGCTGTGAGCCATGAAAAAGCTGTTGTGAACTAAGTGTTATGTAAAAGCTAGCTGCAAGCTGTGTGGTTCAAATAAGTATAAAATCCACTCTTTGTCTCTATCTCAATTAAAATAGCTGTGAAACAGCTCCCTATTATCACCCATTTTAAAAAGCAGAAAGCCAAAAGCCAAAAGCAGGATTCAAGGTGCTTTCAAAACTGCAGTACACGAGAGCAACTGCTTATGGAAAAAGTAACTTCAGGTTTCAACTGTTTGGTTGACTTTCTGCTTTTTTCCAACAAAAGCACTTTTCAAAAGCTCAATCAAACACAGATTGAATGTCGAATTGTTCTTTATCTGTTTTGCATGGTCATAGTATGTAGTTAGTGACCTGAAGCTGCAGTTATTTTGCTCGGGCACCTGTTCATAGTGACATGTACCTGAACATGTGCTTTTTTTGCTTGGGCCTCTGAACCACTTTGACAAATGATGTGGTCTGTCTATGCAATGTTTCATGGAAACATTATGCTACCAAGTTAGAAAACTATTGACTTTTGTACTGCTGATATGAAACAATGATATGTTCATGTTGGTTATAAATATTCGGTGACTCCAAATTTAGACTTTGTTCAAAATTCATATTTGGTCACATGGGCGATTGCAAATTCACTTTCGATTTAATCCTCTAAAACAATGGCATGAATAGGAACAGCCAAATTTATCTTGTTCAGAGGGGCAGTCTTGTCCTTTTCAGCACTATTTAACAGAGAGTTAACAGCTAAGTGACATCTATAGAGATGTCAACAGGGAATTCCCCATCGGGGGTTAGATCTCCATCCCCATCCCACGGGGAAATATTTTCCCCAAATAACATAGAAGAACCCAACAATTTGTTCAAATTCATAGTAGCATGTTTGAAGCAAATCTTTAAAAGAACTCAATAATCAGAGCACTGTGACAATTACAATCATTTAAGAACCACCTAGTGCATACCCCATACAAGACATAAAAAATATAACATATAGGAAACTAAGCTTAGACTCTACTAGCTAGCTAGCCTTATCTACTGAACCAAATAGACCATATCCAATGCAAAATTGACTGAAGGTCATTTCTACCATATGCCTCAAGATCAAGCACAATGTCCAAATAACCATCAACATGAGCATCCCTAGCGGTAGGACCTCTAACATGTTGGTCTACCCTCTACTTGCTCTAGCCATGTTTCTCGTTACAGTTGAAGCCGATAAGGCAGGGCTCCTTGCAGTTGATGCAGGTGGGGAATTCCTTCTTCATTACCATGCAGTACCTCTTGCACCATGCACAACCACCGAGCACTAGCACCAAGCTTTCATCTGATGAAATATTTGATGATACACATGAGCTAGATGATGACAATTCATTATCATTGCCATGGTCAACCTCTACCCTCTCTGTTGGTAGTGCTAGTCGTAGTTGTAGGTCCAACGGTGTGCTTTTCGCACTACTGCCAGCAGAGCCACCATTCTTATTGTTCCTCCACAAGCTCATGGCTAAGCACACAAAACAAGACCAAGATTGATAGGCGCCATTAGATATATCATGTTTGGTGAAACAAGACATGCAACTATACAGGAAAAAGAACAAAATATATATTTTTCACATTAGGCTATGCAAGATCATATAATAATCAATTACCTGAAGATTTAAAAGATGAAAGACTTGTGCCTTGCCCCTTCGACAATTTTTTGGTTGTGGGGCTTTGATGGTTTACCAGGGCATCTTATATAGGGGGTCAAGGAGGAAGACGTAAATGAAGTTATTAACTAAGCAACTAATATGCTCATCATTAAAATCAATGCAGGCATGGGGGTGGTTGCATCTCTTGGTTGGAAGTTTGGTAAGACATCTTAATTTTAGTCAAAGAAATATTTTATATTATCAGCCTTCAAAAAACATTGTAGGCCACCATTATTATTTTTAGTCAAGGTTAGACTAGTTTGGCTGCACAATTTTTAGAATCCCAATACATTTTGTCGTATATACCTACTCCATTTGAAGTAGACAAAGAAAAATCTTAGCTGTAAAGAAATCAAAGGTTGATGAGATTTTCTCTGGAGGAAAAACCTATTTTATAAAGCAACACAAAACATTAAGTATGCTCGGGATGCTAGCTTACCGGCAAGAGCCAACTACCACTCAACAACTTCAAAACGCTACACAAGACAGAAAGATCCTACCCAACCCAACCACACTTGCAGCTAGAGAAAACAAGCAGCACCCAGCTGAAAACAACAAGAGCCAACTAAGCTAACAACAATAAGCCAGCAAAGATAACTAATGGAGCCTACAACTCTAAGCTAACATAAAACTAACTTCTTTTCAAATGAGTCCTTTGACTTCTACATTCTCTTAAATCCCCATGGTAACAAATTTCTAGGCTAGGTTATTAAAAAATAAAAATAGGTAATGGCTCACCTGTCAATGGTTCAAAAACTTCTAAATTCTTAGTTTGTTGCTAGAAATCCTATAGCCTCGTCTTCATTCTCTTGAGCAAGTCTTCTAGGAACTTCCCCCTTCAAAAGTATGCACCATTTATGTAATAGAGCAAAAAATATTGTCAAATGTTTCATTCAATGACCCCAAAAAGACTTTTTGTATACTCATTCTATTTTGGATATTCTAGATCATCCATATAATAATAGAAAAGATGAACAACTTAATATGATAGTTATGAGAATGTAAAGCAATCCATTGATAAAAGACTTCTTGAATGTGTTGGGAATTTATCCCAACCCAAAACCTCTTTGAAACATATTCAAATAGTTTTAGCCAAGATACAGTTGAATAATATGTGTTCACTAGTTTCTATTACACCCACATAGACAACAATTTCTATCACCTTTCCACTTCTTTTTCTTCAGATTCACCCCAATTTGCAGCTTAATTTGAATGTGCATCCACATGAAAACTCGGATTTTCATTGGAGCTTAGAGTTTGACCATCCTCTTGTTCAATTCACAACACCTCTAAACATTCTATTTTTTGTACATAGATCTAGTTAAGTATACCCCAGACTTCTCATAGATCTCTTCTAGAACAGAGACCCATTGCTAAACTCACATTGTGAGAAAGATTTCCTTCTAAGGTACTTCTTCAAAAGGTTATAATAGACAACATTATCATTTGCTTTGAGCATCCTCTACATACTTGTATACATGATCCCTAACCCACCAAAGTCTTTAGGTAAACACATTCTCTTATTTGACCATGTGATATTTAGATTTCTCACTAGCCCCTTGCCAAAAGAATTTGGCTCTAATATGTCCATTTGTTGGTGGACCCCTTCCTTTAGATAAGTGGCGAAGCTACATGGAGGCCAAAGTGGGCCATGGCCCACCCTTGGCAATTGAATTTTAATGGTATCTATGGTTAATTTTATGATTAATGTTTAGAAAGTAATAAAGGTTTACACATCAGCTATGATTTAAATACTGTTGGCCCCTGCTTGAACCCCTTCAAGCTCTGCCAATGCTTTAGATTATACATCCCCATAGTATATATAGGCAGACTACTAAGAGAAGTGTTTGTTAGGATTAGCCTACCCCCTTAAGTCATGTTCTTCCCCTACCAAGGTTGATTCGTTTCTCCATTTTACCTTATCATTCTACTAAAATAGCTAATCCCTACATGATCATTAGATAATAGAATCCCTGAATTAGTCAAAGACAGTATCCTAACTCGACAGTTTAACATACTTGGCACCCTGATTTGGTATTCCTTTTAAACCCCTAGTACCACCACTTCTAATTCATGATAATTGATTTTAAGACCTGTCAGCCATTCGAAGCAGTATAATAGAACCTTCAAATTTGTAATGTTGTGCTCATTATACTCCAAGAATGGATAGTATCATCTGCATATTGAAGTTGGGTTAAACCACCAGGAACTAGGAACCAAACCCCAAGGTGTTTATTTTCCTTTGCTTTGTTTAGTATGTGTGCTAAAGCGTCCCCTACTAAATTAAATAGTAAAGGTGGTAATGGGTCTCCTTGTCTTAGCCCCTATGTGTTTTAAAATATGGTTCATTCACACCATCGATGTTAATACATACCTTACCATTATGTACTGTACTCATTATCCAGTCAACATCTATTGTCCAAATCCTTTTCTCATCAACACCTCTTCTAGAAAACCCAAATGACACTATCATGTGCCTTTTCAAAATCTACTTGGAAAAATACTCCTTTTAACTTCTTCCTCTTCATTTCACGTAATGTTGCATGTAAAATCACTCCACCATCAAGTATATATCTTCCCTTGATAAAGGTTGTTTGACACTTATCAATTAGTTTTCTAGCCACCCCAATAAGCCTATCTATCAATGGTTTAGAGAGGATCTTGAAGCTAACATTCAGTAAGCAAATTGGTCTAAATTGCTTGACATTAACTGCATCTTGTCATTTGCCCCATCATTTAATAGCAATGGACAATGATCAAACCCCACCCTTGTTAAGGTATTGAGGAAACAACATGGAAAATGTTGCTCCCAATCTTGCAGATACAAGAATTGCATCAATATTACTTAAAATGGTTTGCTCCTATGATCTTCAATGTTGAAACATCCTCATCAGTCTGGGATTGCCTTGGTTGTTACTCTTATCTTTAAAGTTCCTAATTAAGTCAAAATCCTTACCTAAAACCATAGGAAGGTGAGAATTTTGACAACACCCATTCACGATCCTGCTCAAACTTGAGTCCACTGATCGACAAACTTAGAAGCTAATTTAGGATTTGCACCAAAAACAAACTTTGTTTTATTCAACCTGCTCTACCACTTCTATTTTTGGTCAAACCATCGAACTAGTATAGAAACCAAAGTCATGTGTTGGTCAAAATAGCATCTTGATAAAGCTTAAACAGGGTTTTAGGCCTATTGGGGCATTTCCTTGGCACTTGATCAACACAAACCTTTAATGACTCTTGTTCTAGAATTCCATTAGAGTTGTTTGAGCATGAATGCAAAGGTTGGTTGACATCACATGTTCTTGTTCACTAAACAAAGCAATTCAAGCAAGGTTGTAAGTTTTCATTCCACATGACCTTTTGATTTCAAACTTCATGAAACTTTTCCAATAGTCAATATAGATGGAAGTTGATGTGAGGCACATGAAAGAATCATCTTTAACATTACTCATGCAAATCCTTGAAAAGGGTTTGACACTAAGCACAAGGGTTTTGCTTTTTTCCCAAAAGATTAAGTTGGGCTCATTCTCATAGATTAACCTCAACAACTTCACCACCATTTCAAGATTATGAACTAAAGCTCTTCATCACCATTTGACATATCTTATTTAAGTCCAAACTCACTTCTTAGCTTATAACTAACACCTGGGTGTTATAGTAGCACACTCTAGTTAATTTCATCATTTGTGCTAATAAAGTTTATCGTTAACAAACAAAGATTACTATCAATGTGTCAACATCTTGCACATGATGAGATGACTCTAGATGCCATGTTTCTCTTATAAAGAAATTACGACTACCAAAAGCTCTAGGGGAGTCTAACTAGCTCCTTTGACGTCGACCTTTTTGTTTATGCATTGGCTACTTTGACATCGACCTCTTCCTTCATGCATGGGCTAGAGCTTTTGGTCATGAAACTACTAACCACATAATTAACTTTGTCCAACCACTTTTGCAAAGCAATTTTAGGATTTTAAGTGTTTAAATTAACAGTCAAAACAATTCAAATTAGTATAAAACTATATTATAGATGGATCAAAAAGGAAATATTTAATCCATTATTTTTAGAGTGTTAGATCTTGATTCGACGACGACAGCCCTTCTTTCTTCCTCCCTGCACATCAGATCTCCCCTCACGAGGGATATGGTTGTGCAAGACTTGACCTTGCTCCCCCTACCCAGCCTACCACTGACCATCTTTGACAGCATCTCCACCACTGGATCCACCAATCTGAGTTTAGGGCTTGTGCATGTGTTTTCGATCAGCATCACAAAAGTTGGGCTAAAATTACCAGCATGGGTGACTAAGGTTATCTCCAACAAGTGATCTATATGGGCATCTAAACCCAAAATGGATAGCAGTAGACTCAAAATCGGCTTTAGATTACCTATACGGAAGACCCATTTTGGGTTGTCTGAGAAACACAACCCAAATATGAGTATACTTCCTCCTGGCAACTCATTTGCAGAAAAGATTCTCTTTTGGATCCTATTGTTGGAGAAGATGTTGAATGGATTTTAAACCCTTTGCGTATAGCACTACCCAAGTGTTATTTTGGGTGGACACCACGGAAGATGTACACTCATCTATATGAGAGGAAGGTATCGGATCACCAAAACTAAAAGATACATGCAATGCAACCTCACTCTTCAATATTTCTTTCTTGCCTATAACAGTCAAATTCACAGGTAATTACATGCAAACCAAACCATATGCACAATAAACTCCCACGGGGCACATGAGTTAGTTTTCCATCAGAACACCCCATGGAGGAAAAAAACAAACTATACGTGCTCTATACAAAGGTAGAAACCTGTAAATATGTTACAACTTCCAACTACAAACCAGTGTGGACAAAGAATGGACAAAATTTTATGCACACGCACGCAACTCACAACCAATGCCAGCTGAAATCCCAAACAAGATGGCTAAGTCACCAAAGTCGCATGCATCATGCTACATCAGATACATCAGCATCTGGCTTTGAGGCATCATGAGAATTGCTGGATTTGGTTGATGATGGATCTCCCGGGTTGACCATTGGAGATTCTGGCCTGGAGGGGACAGGGGAGTGTTCTTCATCTACTGAATTTTCTTCAATCACAGGCAACACGTTTTGAGCACATATGATGTCATTGTCTTCTTCTGGTTCACTATCTTCCATATCGCCATCATTCAACGAGACAACATCTTGTGTGGTGAATTGATGAAAATCTACTATCTCACGCAAGAAGCGGTTTTCACGGGCATATGTTGAATTTTCCTGTGCCAGCCTCGATTTCTCAGCCAGCAATGTCTCCAGTTGCACACGAATCTGATTCAGCAATGGGTAGTTCAGAGGGACTATTCAGTAGATGTGGAGAAAAAAGGTTACACTCACTGGTTCACAAGTACAAGACCATATATGTTTTATATACCACATTTCAGAGGATGCAGTGATACTCTTTAGATGTTATCAAACAACAAGTGACAGTACCAACAGTTTTCATAGTTAATATGAAACGAGATACTGGACTCAAACTTCTCATGACCATATAATATTGTTTCATATGAATCTAAAGTTATGTAATGCTGATTTTTCAGAAGGGGGATAGTACTGTAAATTCGATCCTTTGATGCAATTGTTCAAAAATATTCCCATGTAGCAATATTCTTTATAAGTTTGGTGGCGAACTATCACCTATTCTTGATGAATTGAAAATCAAGATGTATGTAATTCACCAAGAGACATTCAACATGATAACAGATAAGAGTGATCAGAAAAAAAAAATACCAAGTCATCATCTTCTTCAGTTTTGCTCCCTTTCTGCTTTGTTTCTCGCAAGAGCTTGTTCTCTTCTTCTAGCTGAGCACATCTCTGCTTTGCAAAAGCTAGATCTGCTTTAACAGATTTCAGTTCACGGAGTAGAAGTTTTGCTTTAGCAGCCATTGCATTAGCAACCTGAAACAATTTATAGGGGTGAAGAGAAAGGGATCAGTCCGGGTAGACACTAGGTACTACAGAAGAATCATTCATTTACTTATCTGAAGAATTCATCTAATGATAGCGAGAAGGACAAATTTCTTATTCTCACCATAGTCTTATGTTATTAGGGAAAGAAAAGTTAAGCTAATTCAGTGTAAGAAGAGAAAAGAGCTTACTAAGCTAATTAGATGGCAAAACATAGATTTTGATGTTGATATGCAAATATAAGGACCACTAAACGTTGAAGGTTTTCCTATGTCAAAGAAAATTCTGGTTTTCTGCATAGAAGATGTAAATAACCTATTTGCCATCAAGATATAAGCATGTGGCACCTTACGTCGCGAGAAGCTTTCAGTCCAGTCTCCTGGGCAGCAGATTCAGGCTGACGAAGTGAAAGATTAGGAGTGCTGAGTGTATTTGTATCTACTGCTGAATTCGGCACATAAGTACTTGAACCAGCAGGTTTCCTTCTAATTTGAATTTTCTTTGTTTCCTCAATGATACTGGAAGTCTTATTATCCACAATTGTGAGCCCTTCCTGTTAAACAAAGGAAGCAACAGGTGATCAGTTTAGAAAATAGCTCCAGAAGTTTATGCCATGACTGAAGGAGAGGAAAAAAACAGAGATGCACAAAGATAGTAAAAGCACATTATTACTTACTTCGAAAGCATTTTTTATTTTTCCACTAAGCTGGTTGACAGATGCAGAAAGAGCCTCAGGTCTGATCCGTGATGCGGCATCTCCAGCCTTCCAGTGGTTCTCAAATGACCAGCGAGAGTTATTAGGGGCCTAAAATTACAAAACAAAAATGGGATTAGTTGCAAACCGAAAGGCAACTTGGGACGTTACTGAAGAAAGAGAGACAACTAAACAATGTCATCCACGACAAGTACACTTATGAGACTGTCAGTCAGTATGTCCAGATATTCAGATACACTTTTCTGTCTCACCTGATCTTTGCTGGACGCAGTAGTGGTGTTGCTACGAGGTCGTTCTTTCCTCAAATCCTCAAACTTATGCGCCAACCCGTCGTCGTCGAGGATTCCCTTGGCTTTGCTCGCCAAAGTTTGCCACAACCCGAGCTTGGGCTCATCGATGCTCTTGAACGATGTGTAGCCGTGCGACGAAGCAGAGTCCTGCACAGCCAAACCAACCAAAGCATATCATTCAGATCATGAGGGTGTTGTGGACTCACTGTGGTGATCTGAAGCTAGCTAGCTCTTGCCATGCCATGCCATGCCATGCCATCTAGTGTTGTGTCAGGAACAGAGCGATTGCGCGTATCAGATCACCGACTTCAAGGTGTATACACGCGTCATGATTTGGTACAACATCTATCTAATGAGGAAGACTTTCAGAGGAACCAAGCAATCAGCAATCAATTGGCGAAGCAATTTTGGTTTTTTTTCCTGATCCTAATTCTGTTCAGAGATTTCGATCGGCAACCAAGAAACCGCACGGTAGGCCACAACTACAAGCAAGCCAGCGGGAGCGGGGGCACACACAGCAGGACAGGAGGCCGGGGAAGAGAAGGAGAAGGAGGAGGAGAGGCAGGAGTGCGTGCCTGGGGATAGGAGCTCCGGCGATCATCGGCGGCGGCGGCGCCCTGCTTCCGTCGGTAGGCCATGTGGATCAGGGATGCCGGTCGAGTCTTTCACACGCGGAGTCGCGGACGCAGCACGGCACGGCACAGGACGCCGCGCCGCCCAAGAAGAGGATCAAGTCAAGCAATTAACTGGCCCGCCTTTCGTCGTGCAGCTGGGGGACGCGTCGTGGCCGGTCCGCCACCACGGCGTCCAGTGAGTTGCCCACCCCCCTCCGTGCTGGCGACGATGGGTGTTCGATGGCCAACCTGGAGCTGTCGAGTCTTGATTCCCCGGGCGGGGGAGAAGGAGAAGGGGGGGAAAAAAACGTGGAAGGCTGGCGACAGCGAGGCTGCGCGTTACTTGGCCCCCACCAACCCACGACCTCGAGCTCGAGGACGGGGACGACTACCAGTCATACCTGGGCTGAGCTGGGCTGCGCTGGGCTTCGTGCAGATGGGCTGACAAAGTGGGCCGAGCCCAAGTTTACTAATCCAGGGCCGTGGACCTTGGGCTGTGAAATCTCTTGCCTGCTTGGCCCATTTGGAACGTAGAACCAGGCATCAACGCAAAGGCACAACTCCTTCATA
>Ga0182004_10003213_pt1 | contig 12960 bp, 12 predicted proteins | sample Sormic07211540_1_FD_120479 | JGI IMG/M metagenome (GOLD analysis project Ga0182004, IMG submission 120479) | Endophyte microbial communities from Sorghum bicolor roots, Mead, Nebraska, USA - 072115-40_1 MetaG | ecosystem: Host-associated > Plants > Roots > Unclassified | place: USA: Nebraska... | reverse complement strand
GCACTTTCGTTTGTTTGTGACAAATATTATCCAATCATGGACTAACTAGGATCAAAAGATTCGTTTCGTGATTTACAGCTAAACTGTGTAATTAGTTTTTGTTTTCGTCTATATTTAATATTTTATACATGTGCCACAAAATTCGATGTGATGGAGAATCTTGAAAACTTTTTGGTTTTCAGGCCGAACTAAACAAGGCCGCAATTTCGCTTTTCCTCTCGTTTTCCGTACTAGCCGTCGATGTGGATCCACTCTGCTGCCAGTGAGCAGTGACGCAAAAAGGCAACAAAGTCCGCGCAACGTAAAATGTACGAATAACTAGATTCTGGCGAAAATCATTTTTTTTCATTTACACTGGATCTTATCGGTCGTTTTTTTTACCGGTCAACAGTGTTTTTCTTTTATAAAAAAAGTTAATAAATAATATTTTTAGCCATAACTTTTCAGACCAGCGAACAGACTCGTCAATGTCTCCAGCCTCTCACTTATCATCATTAAAATCAATATAGAATCAATTTTCTTTGACTTTTTATCGTGCTCTTCATCCTACTTTCCGCAAGAATCACTCTACTAGGCCTTGTTTACTTCCACCCAAAAATCCAAAACTTTTCAAGATTCTCCATCACATCGAATCTTTAGACACATGCATGAAGTATTAAATATAGACGGAAATAAAAACTAATTATACAGTTTGATCGAAATTTACGAGACAAATCTTTTGAGCCTAGTTAGTCTATGGTTGGACAATATTTATCACATACAAACGAAAGAGTTACTGTAGCACTTTTACAAAAAATTTGGGAAGTAAACCAGGCCTAGAGAATCAAGAAGTGAAACTCATGAATCAGAAATGAGTGCGCCTACCAAAGTACCAAACTGACTATATTAAAAACTAAAGAGCAACAGCTTAAGGATACAGGAGTTTGGAGTTGTCGATAGCTTGATGCAGCTGAGGCGAGCCACACAAGCCTGAAACTAGTTATCCGTGCACTTCGTCTTTTACGCCTCCGTCTCGTACTCATCTCGTAGCTCGAATCATCATCCGGTGCCCCCCAACTGCCCATGCATGTGCCATTATGGAGCATGAATTGTGGCATGCAGGAGTCGAAACCACTATGGATTATGGACTACGTACTATATATCTCCGTTCAAAAAATATATACATTTCTATGTCCGATCAGAATCACACTATCATAAACTTGACTAAATCTATGGAAAAAATATTATCATCATATATAGCTCGATGATAATATTTGGTCAAACTTTTTTAGGACAGGTAATAACAAATAATATTAAAGCGTCCTCATTCTGGAGAATTCTCAAGCCTCAAACGTGGAACATAACCAAAAAAAAACTCTTCAAATTACTTATGTTGGCCAAGACTCAGAATTCAGAGCTTAACCTTGACTATACTGAATTGCATACACCAGCTAGTTAGCCTAAAAACCTATTCAGTCAATTTAAACTTTTGGGTTAAAACTAGCTGGTGCATTACAGCTGGGAGACACTTGTATTGTATGAATACTCCTACTTGAGCGAGCCTAGTGTGAAACTTGAAACACACTGTTTGTCCAACCGTGGTGACCCGTCATGAAATAAACTCTCGCTGGTGCACGCGTGGTGACCCTAGGCAAATTATAGAACCACAAACACGACACCTCTGGGTCATCGATCCTACAAGATTGGATTGACTGCCCAAAGCGAGCGAGCAGCCAATTTCTCTCTCCCCCGGCCCTTTGGCTTCAATGAACAGTGTATTGACATTCAAATTGGGCCCAAGCCAATTATAAGAGACCCATGATTAGTTTGGCTCAATCTAAGAAAAAAATCTATAAGGCGACATAATAATAGTACCATATTGATTTTTCCAGCGGGGTAAGACCACCCCACTTCCTATAAAACAGAGGGTACATGGTCGATTGAGGTATCCAACAATCCAATCATCTATAGTTCATCCTTTGATTGAACGACCAAGGATGACGTCTTAGTCTTGCCAACGGCAACCCAACAATGGCCTTTGCTCCGACAGGTCCCTCCTAGGTGAGAGCTTCAATGGTTTATTTGTTGTTTGCTCGTAAACTAGCCGTTTTTTGTCACATAAACGATTTATTACCCTTTAGTGGTTTGCTAGTAAATATCTATGTTCTCCACCCCGTAAGTATGGTAGTTACTCGTTGTGTTCTTTACTCCGAGGCGACCTGGACGATTTAGCCCTGGCTAGCGTGTGACCGATCTTCGTGGCAACATAGTGTGCTACAGTCTTTATTTTTTCAAGTGGAAGTCATTGTTCCGTGCCAAACGAGGGATATACAGAGTAAGCCAATGGGCGATGCAAGGGGGGGACCGGATCGAGCCTAATGGCGACCACCCTCAACATGTAGAGCCACCCCCAACATGTACCCGTACTCAATCTGTTTGCTACTCTACCACAACAATGGAACCGCTCTCCGTATGATACACGGGTGACGGACCACACCCATATCACGATGACGATGGGCTAGCTTTGACATTTCTTTGGGTCGCCGGATCAGCAAGGAAACAACGGACAAGCGAGAATGGCACCTGGAGCAACATACATGCAGGTCCTATTCATGCGCCCAACAAGTCCGGCCTAACAGTAACAGGAATACACCATGGCCTTGTTTAGTTCACCCAAAAACCAAAATCTTTTCAAGATTTTCTGTCACATCGAATCTTACGCCACATGCATGGAGTATTAAATATAGACGAAAATAAAAACTAATTACACAGTTTACCTGTAAATCACAAGATGAATCTTTTAAGCCTAGTTACTCTATGATTGGATAATGTTTGTCAAATAAAAACGAAAGTGCTGCAGTTTCGAAAACTTTCCAGTTTTCGAAACTAAACTAGGCCCAAGCCAAGCCAAGGGAACTGTTCCATCCATCCATACATTCCAACGTCCCCATACGTGTTTTTCTTTGGATGAAAAAAAAGGAGAATGGTATTCGTTGGCGGCTACCAAAGGAAGGAAAAAAAAAGAAAAGAAGAAACTTGACCTAGTCGTCCCAGCCGGATCTGGTTCAAGTGCTGCCGCTTTTGGTATGGTCAGCGAGGAGAGGGGAGTGATGAAGCAAGCAAAGGGAAAGGGGACACTCCATTTGGATCCGATTGAATGAGAGCAATGAATGAGGATGTGCACTGCACCCACCCCCATCCCCATTGAAACGGGGCCAGCTGAGCCAGCCTGTACTGTACTGTATGTATCCCAGATCTAATCATCGTTCCTTCATCACCCCACCTCATCAACACCGAAAGAAAAAACAATAATAAAACCCCAAAAAAACAAATAATAAACCAAACCAAAATTGGTTTTTCCAATTCTCCTAATAATACTCCTTCGCTCTAACGTAGTATAGTACTAAAATTCAAATAGTACAAAATTTTGCAGTCATCAGTAGTGGACGAAAAACTGCAAAATTACAATTGACAATCGTGACTCCAAATAGATACTACTACAATTCAAATAGATATACCAAAAAATATAATATTTGCAGTTTAATAATAGTTATAAATTTATTCTGATTTAAAATTTAAAATAGCTCGTCTCCTTTGTGGCCAGAAGAGTACCAACGGTTTATGGTCGTGCCTTTCCCAAGTTGTACGCCTACTACTCCTGTAGCAACAGACCCTAGAGAGAGAGAGAGAGGGGTAGCCTGGTAGGGGTAGGGAAAAGTCTCTGCTTTCTCTCACTCCTAAGCACGTCGGGAGGCGCGCCACGCGATCTGTTTCTCTCTCTCTCTCGTCCCTATGCTCCCTGCCAGTCGCGTTGCCACGCAAGCACACCACACAACGGACGGGACCAGCAGCCAGCGTCCTGCAGCTGCCGACGCCGTCTTCTTCCTCCCTCCCTCCCCTAGCCGAGTGGCCTGATGATAGGAACAAGCCACCACATTTTCCCTTTAATTAATAAGATTCCAGCTCACACAATTTATCAGGTGGGTCATCATAAACACAGCGAAGCCAAACACATACCAAACCCTGCAGTCACAGATGCTGTAGCAAGCTGCAACTGGAAATCTAGAAATCCCAGATGCGACTGCGAGCAGATACCACATTATCAATCACGGGGAAGGACATCACACAACAGCAAAGGAGAATGAAGAAATCGCAGAGAGATGATTAACCGACAGACAGATTGGAGAAAGAGCTCAGAAAAAAAAAACGAACGAATGTTGCAATGTTTTATTCATGGAAATGGTAGCATATATGGTATCAGCGCCATTTAAAACCAACAGAAGCAGCAAAACGACATGTCATCATCTTCAATGGACACCAACCATCTCTGCATCATCAGTTAAACTTAACACCTCTCTCTGTCTGCCTGTCTCTCTCCCTCTAAAGATAGATAGATAGATAAAGACTCTAATGGAAACTCAAAACAACTTCTAGCCCTGTACCTGACCCCAACCACCAAAATCTCATCTCAATCTGATGCCACCATTTCTCTTTTTTCTCTTTTCTCCAGGGAACCAATCTTCCAATGGATTTCTCCTGTTTTTCCTATAGGATATTTACATGTAACGAAAACTGCAACCCCCAGCGCCCGAAACCCCCTCCTCTCCCTCCCTAAAGGATAGATAGATGGTATGCTAAACCTAGATGACATTACAAACATTTCCCCTTTTTCTTGAGAAGCAGGGTGCTGGCCTATGGACTATGATGGGGGTGAATCAAAATGGAATATCAAAATACAAAATGAGGTGAAGAGAGCCCGAAACATGAAAGAAAAACTATTGAATTGAATGGGTCGATATATGAACGGTGAAGAGGCGAAAATGACAGGAAAAGATGGGGAATGGGAGGGGGCTCTTCCACCTGACAGTCTTAGCTCGCTATGCTCATGCTCAATGGGGAGCAGTTACGCAGGTGGTGAAAATGCTCTGGAGGCTGGTGAAGTTGCAAGTTTGACGGGGAGCTCTATGCATTAGCGAAAATGGGAAATTGGGGTACGGGTACCTAAAGCTTCTCAAGAACTGGATACAGAATAGTGCCGCACGGAGTAGCGCAGAACATGCAAGCTCGGGCAGATCATCTCCTTCACTTTCACCCCTCCTTTGTATATCTTGAACGTCGGGACTATCCGCACATTCTCTGCCTTTGCCACCATTGGGCTGCTGTCGACGTTAACCTGTTGGGTTGCACACAAGACAGTACCTGTTAGTCATCATTTACAAATCCTTGCTACCTGTAATTGGCTACCAGGGTTCCTAGACATATTGACGAATTCAGTAGCTTACCTTGAGAAAATTCACTGAGGGGCATTCAGTGCATAGAGTGTTGACTGATGGTGTAATTTGTGTGCATTGCTGATTCATTGCCGACATGAAGTAGACAACAGATACCCCTGAAGAAACACAAGCAATCACGACCACATTGTGTATGACAATAAAAGACATTGCAACAAGGCAGTGCAAGCAACTCTGACATTTAAAAACTGAGTAAATCTCATTATGAATTGTGAACCAGCAGAGAGGTAGCAGATAACTCACCAGGTGAACTTATGGCAGCACGGAGTTGCTCTACATTGGAAACTATCTCTACCTCTCCTCCAAACTTCATATTTGATACATCCTCCCCACGAGTCGCCTTCAAGGCAATTTGTGCATGGAACAATGCCTCAGCAACCTCCTTGTCACTGGGAAGCTCCTTCCGAAGCACCTCATAGTCCCGCACGCAGTCCACCCAACGCTCAAGCTGAATAAAAATATACAATGTCAACTCATTTCAGAGCAAACAAAAGTTACATGTGCATGCTCAATTACTTACCTTAGCATAGGACGCAGCTCGCCTTAAGAGAGCCTTTGTATAGTTTGGCTGTATTCTTAGTGCCTCATTGCAGTCGTCAACAGCTTTTTCCCACTTTTCTAACTTTGACCAGCAAGCAGCTCGATTGCAATGGAGCACTGAATTTGAGGGATCATACTTAAGCCCTTCACCATAGGCCATGGATGCATCTGAAAACTTGGCAGCTTTAAAGAGATCATTCCCTTGCTCTCTAGCTTTTGCAACTAGTCTCACATTATTCAAAACCATCCCGATTTCTGCATTCCCAGGATCAAGATCTCTAGCCTTCTCAGCTGCAGCAACAGCAGTATCAAACCTGCATAGACCATTAATAACTTTTAGTGCGAACCTGATTTTGACCCAGTATCATGGAAAATTGGGTACTATATCAAGTTTAGACAATCACACCTCCCCAATGCCATGTCAACCTGCGCTCGAACAATATGTACGTATGATTCAGCAAGCATCCCTGAGAGTTTAGCTGCTGTCAATGATGAAGGCAATGCACCGTCCAATTTCAGCATGCTTCCAAGAGTCGACTCAGCCTCCTCCAGCTTGTGAAGGCGGAGAAGTGCTTCTGACCTCAAGGCAAGAAGCTGCATGGAAAGCATGATGTCAGTATAAATTTCACTACCAAAACAATATAGCAACACTTCCAGCACTCCCGAAACATAACCATGAGGAAGCCGTTACCAACTGAGAGGAGTCAGCGCCAGCAGCTATGGCAGCATCAGCCTCCCTCAGCGTGCTCTTCCAATCCCCAATTTTCCTTGCATCTGTGCATCTTCCCAGATGCATCTCAACCTCCTGCAGCTTCTGCCACTCAGCGGGGTCTGACTGCTGAAGATGACCCGCCTGGGTGAAATGTCTCCGTGCCTTGTCAATCACTCCCAATCTGAAACAACACAATCCTCACAGCATATCAGCAGAAATGCAAATAATTGTAGCATGTCATCAGTCTTCGACACCTAATTCCAGGGGAGAGTCAGGACAATATACAGGATAAAACAATATTAGGAACAGAAATTCAGGATGCATCAGCATTGTGCGGTCTAAATCCAACGAACCTAACGAAATCGTCATCAAGCAACCTTACAAAGTACAGCTAAGCAGATACCCCTTCTATCAGCGTTATGTGATGGCCTGATGGGAAGCTTTAACGCCAATTTTACCCACAATCAAAGCAAGGCAATATTATAGCTTTACTTACATACATATAAATCAGAAAAAAAACATTTTGAATTGCAAAAAAGATCAATATCTTGCATCGAATAAAATGAATATTGAGTGTGAAGACGGAGCAATTGCGGAACTAAATCTCACTGCCTCAATGGACAGGAAAAAGTGAAAAGGCGCAACACTCATGTTGCTTTCTCCTCGGTCTCGCTCACAGAGAAAGCTATCCAAGAAAGCAACATCAACATGCAGATGCAACCATGAAGAACAAAATCGAAGCGAGAGCTAGGGACCTTGATGCACATCAGTTCTAAAATCTAGTACAGGTTGCAGAGCTCAATGGTGGAGGCAGGAAGACTGCAGTAAGCTCACCGGAGGCAAACGCCTGCGACGCGGCTGTGGGCGCGGCCGCTGACCGGGTCGAGTCGGACAGCCTCCTCGCATTCACGAAGCGCGTCGGCAAGGCGGCCGAGTCCTATGAGCGCGGCGGCTCGGTTGCCGCGGCATGCAGCGCTCTCGGGACACAGCGCCACGGCGCGCTCGTAGTGGCGCAGTGCCTCCCCGTACTTCCCCTTTTTGTACCACTCGTTCCCCAAGCGGGTCACCTCCTGGAGGCTCCCACTGCTTGCCGGAAAGCTGACCGGCGACCTCGAGGAGTGCCCGAGGAACGACGATGAGTCAATGCTGCTCCTGGCGGGGGCCATGCCGGCGCCGCGCATGATGCTCCCGTGGCCGTAGTGGCCGGTGCCGGATCCGAGCACGTCCGGGCGAGAGCGCGGGGGAGGGGGCGCGCCCGCCGTTGCCGGGACACGCCCGGACGGGCAGATGTTCCCGGTGGGGAGCGCATTCAGCATCGGCGAGCTCGCCGTGCTTCCACGGTCCCCGCCGCCGCTCCCCCGGCTGCTGCTGCTGCCAGAGAATATCAACTGTCCAGATCCGGACCGCCGGTGCGCCATCAGCCGCGGCGGGTTGCACTCGCCCACCAGCTCGCCGGAGTGGCTCCTCCCGCCCGCCATCCCAGCATTCGACGGCGCCGGCGACTTGGCCGACCCGGAAGACGAGGACGACGACGTCGCCACGCTCGCCCGCGCCCGCAACGGCGACACCGGCGAGCCGAGATCCGCGAAGACGTTCGCCTTGGCGTCCGGCTTGTCTCTTACCTCATCGTCGTGCAGCGCCAGCGCCGCCGTGCGGTGGCGTATCCGGTCGGCCTCCGACATCGCCGGATCTCCCCGCGCTGCCTCAGCAATGCCGGTACCTGCACCCCTCAACTCCCACTACTCCGCCGCCTCCTCCTCCCCTCGCCAAGCAAGCAGGCATAGAACCACGCACACAAGAACAGCTTGCTCTTGTGAACTACTGCTCGCACCACCCGCCGCCACCACCCAGCAAGAACCCTGAGCAATAAATTGCGGAGCAAAAGCTAGTGCGGATTCCTCGTGAGGTGGATGGGTTGAAGGATATCCTCAGCCCTCACGGAGGAGGAGGGGAGAAGGAAGGAAGAAGAAAGGGGAGGAGTGGGAGCGAGGGGAAGAAATAGTGGGTGGGAGGGGTGGCCTTGAGAGGCTGCGGATGTTCCGGGGTCCAAAGTGAAAACAGCGCTCTCTTTTTTTTCCTTCTGTGGGGTTATTTGAGTTGTTTTGTTTCTATATCGGTTTTTCTGTTTTCCCTCTCGGTCTTTTTGGTTTTTTCAGTGGGGTTTCTCCTTCTCTCTCTCCTAGTCCATGGTGATCTCAAGGCTTTGGTGACAAAGCACAACCTATTTGGTTATTCGGTAATTTTTTTTTAGAAAGATCAGAGGTGGTTTGCTCGATTCTTGTGTAATACAAATACAAATGTTTTGTTGAATTCTTTGTGGCTTTGTATTTGAAGTATAGTCTATGGACCTATCTAAAAAAATTAAACTTTTATCTTTGTTTGATTGAGTTTAGTTTGTCGTCATTGTTGACGTCACGACAATACACGCGAGTCATCATTCACGCAGCATGTCGGCTATAGATAGACCATAGATAATCTAATATCTACAAGATCTATGGTCAGGTCAGCGCTTCAGTTACATCATTAGCTTCTAATATGGATGTTGGTATTTTATATCGTAAAATATTTAATATTTCTTTAGAAAGATTAAATATGGTTTGCTCGTTCTTACAATATAAATACAAATATTTTGTATGAATTCTACTGTATTCAGAATATAGTCTATGCACCTACCTAAAAAGGTTAACTTTCATCTTTGTTTGTCTGAGTTTAGTTTGTCGTCATCATTGAGGTCACGATATTGCATGTGACTCACCATTCACGTAGCATGTCGGCTGTAGATAGACCATAGATAATCTAATATCTACAAGATTTATAGTCAGGTCAACGCTTCAGTTACATCATTCGCTTCTAATACGGATTTCGATATTTTTATCACAAAATAGTTGTAATCCTTTTGGCGAGTATGCTTTACATGTTTCCTCTATTAGTGGCTCTCTACTTGACGTCACGGCATCTCTTTGAACCAGAAAAAGGTTCAAATGAAATAAAAGGAGGGCACACCGAACTTCTAGAGATATGCATCCACACGTATGCATGGCTTATGATAGACATATCTCGTGGTCAGTAGAAGTGTGCCCATCAAACTTTTGAAAACTTTACATCTAAAGAGATGTTGATATCTTCAAGATATATATACATTTTTTACAACACTCATCATTTAGTCGTAAGAGTCACGACATCTTCAATGGTAAGTGTGAATGCGTGTGATCTCATTGTTCCAAGATAGATAGTATTTCTACATATGTGAAGGCCTCTCTATTGTGCGCATCCTTATAGATAGTATTTCTACATATGTCTAGCAACAACTTTTTGGTATGTTGGCAAGTAAAAAAATCTATTTTATAAATTGCATTTGTAATATATTTCTTGTAGTGGTACGATGTCTCTCAAGAATGTGTATCATTGATATCTCTATCACTAGTAATACCGTCTTGATATGTGGACATTGAGCTAAAAGTCTATTTACAAAAATAAGTTCTTAGTTATATAGTTTTAGATTAGTACATTATGTGTAAGATATTATAGTAAAATTTTTTCCTTCTATGTTATGTTAAAGTTTTAGATTAGTACATTATGTGTAAGATATTATAGTAAAAAATTTGCCTTTTATGTTATGTTAAATATTAATTTACTTATTTAAAAGATATGTACTGCGGTAAATGAAATGTGTGAGTTGATGTCCATTTCTTGCCTAAACTCTGCCTTCACATTTAACCAAAAAATAAGTTGTAGGATTTCCATGAGATATGTGAAGAACTAAAGGGAACACATGGTTTATCAAGTTTTAAGAAGCTTAAAGAAGTGCATCCATTTCTTGTCTGCTTCTAATTACTACACAATTTTCCTAGACAATATTGACAGTCTTGAAGATGGCAAAACATAAGCTAGAGGCGAAGAGGGTTGGATACATTTCATAAGTTTCCCTCTCATGCAAGATGCAATGATAAAAGTTATTCAGACACAAAGACAGAGAGACAGAAGGCAAGCAACATTATGGATTCTCATAAGAACCTAAGTAACTACACTACCACAAGAACAAATGTTTCCCATCTTCGATTTTTGAGCTAGACACAGGAGATTGCAACATGTTCTAGCATGGCCAATAACATTCCGCTACTCACAAAGAATGACCTTAGAATAAATTATAACTATATCACATGCCAATACATCACTAAGGCACCAAAATGAATAACCTTATTAAATGGAATTGAATTAAAAATATATATGAACATATCAATGTGTTACAAACTACACAATTGAAGTATGAATAATAATCGTGCAAAATAACTAATGTTAGCTAATTTAATTTTTAAAATAAACCATGGAGTTTCATAGAACCATTCTGCTATAGGAGTTTAGAGATATCATGCAACACGACAACAAACGTAATCTTCATTGCATTGGTATATACTCACCTTCAGTGCAGTATATCTTTATGGTGTAGAGATATCATGCAACACGACAACAAATGTAATCCTCATTCTACATGTTACCATAGTATATATTTAACGATATAGTGTCGTCTTTGCCACCATAATGTGGACAAAATCATGTTTCTCTACAATAACCGAATGGTCCCATGTTTCAAACATTTTGTACAATGTAAGCATGTGCAACAATATCCCCAAAAAAAGTCACACAGGTCAATATGTGATGATGGAGAAGCTCATTGCATATGAGACATGACATGGAGTCATGTGACCAAGGTGGAGAAGATCAAGATGAGACTTGGCTCGATGGATCGGTTGCAAGTGTGAAGGGCAAGTCAGAGGCTTTGAAGCGAGAGACTGCATGTGATGGTGAAGCTTGAGTAAGACTTAGCACCGATGGACCAATGCAACAGTGAAGAGCAAGTGAAGTCAAGATCGATGAACCAATACAGTCACATAATAATATTAAGTGGATCATATCATTTGTAGTTGGGTGGTGCATCTGTTGCATCAACATTGGAGGAGTCGGAATGGAATACACAAGGAAAAGGTATAACCTACTAGGGCATTTCCATTTCATTGGTCATAGGTGTGTAGAGAAGTTGATGACTGGATTTAGGATAGATAGCCATACTATCAAGAGGGGGCAAACTTATTTTCATATCGGTCATCTAGTGCCACTTGAGCGATCTAACTTTGCATACGTGTTAGGATCGAGTGGCGTGGCAAGTTTGAGAGGCTAACTCCTTTGGAAAAATGTTTATGAAAAGCAAACACACATGCATATGGTGGTGTACACTTCATGGTGTTAGAACATATGCAAAAGAGATGAAGTTTGAGAGGTAGAGAGGGATTTGAGATTTTCTCACCCTCTCATAGAGCTTGCGAGGCGAGATTCGGTGTTTTCATGGGAATAGAATGCCTATTTTCCATTGCACCGGAGGAAAGTTTTAGAAAATCATGAGAGTGTTTCTCACTAAGAAACACTTGTTAGACGCTAAGGTTGGTAGCGTCAGACATTGGACCTACGTCTAACATAGAGTTGCAAAACTACACATCACTATGGATCGTCGATGCCTCCAACACTCAGGTGTTAGAGCATCCAATGCACGCAACATTTCTCAGGGCTTCATGAGGTGTTTGTGTCAAACACTATGGTGCATCTGATGGTAGCCTGTCAGACGCGTTCGACGATGAGTAACCGAGTTCAGGACCTCTCTGAGTAGCATGTGGAGCTAAGGCTCAACATATGATGTGGTTCGTTGGAGCGTCCGGTGGGACTATGATAGGCACGCGTGCGAGTGAGCCATTGCTGGCAACACGTGGCTGCTCTATGAGCGTCGGATGCTAGGGAGGCACGTTCGACACCTAGTGTCAGAGTGTTCGACACTCCCAACTTTTGCCCAGTGAAGGGGCAACGGCTAGTTTAGCCCTTGGGGTTATAAATAGAAGTGGTGTCTAGCCTCGGGTCGATTGATGAGCACACTAAGGCCTTGGTGGCTTATATGGTGGTGCTTAGGAGCCCTCTAACTCACCCATGCTTGATAGTGTTTATCTCATCTAGTGTGAGAGCAATTCTAGTGTGCTCGCATCATGATGTTACATCGAGTGGCACTAGGTATCTGTGTTTGAAAGCCCTAGTTTGATTTTGAATAATTGATAAAACTCTAGCACTAACCTCTATACTAAGTGTGTGTAGACTTAATGAGGTTGGTACATGCCAAGTGATGGAGCAAGTGATGATTGAAAGAGCATCTAGGCCCCTAATGAGTTTCAGTGATTAATGACAATGTTGATTACTGTGACTAACGTGTGTTTTGCAGAGGCAAAGTCATTAGTGTTAGGTCATGGTAATGGGTACTCAATGAACAGGGACGTACAGGCCTACTTAATAGTGGAAATCATTTCAGTTTTCAAAGGATGGATGGACATCGTCAAGACTAGACTAGGTCTAAGTGCCATATGGTGAAGAAGGGCACTTAGAGTAGTTTAGGACTTTGTTTTC
>Ga0182004_10003212_pt1 | contig 12960 bp, 11 predicted proteins | sample Sormic07211540_1_FD_120479 | JGI IMG/M metagenome (GOLD analysis project Ga0182004, IMG submission 120479) | Endophyte microbial communities from Sorghum bicolor roots, Mead, Nebraska, USA - 072115-40_1 MetaG | ecosystem: Host-associated > Plants > Roots > Unclassified | place: USA: Nebraska... | reverse complement strand
GCTGCGCTAAACTATGAGCAACCTGATTAGCTTCCCTATTGCAGTGCTCAATTGAAATCTCCTGAAAACCACTCCACAATATGTTGCATTCATCATAAATTGGAGCCGCAGAGTTCGCTGAAACCCCCTTCCTGCATAATCTGCACCACTTCCATGCAATCCGATTGAATGATGATTTTATTGCATCCAATTCTTTGAGCTAACATCAATCCTTCCTTAAGAGCATAAGCCTCTACCATTGGTGCATCTACTAAGTGCCTGACAAAGCTATGAGTGGCTGCTAGAAATCCCCCTGAACTGTCCCGTATCACCGATCCAACGCTACCACATCCACCATTTCCATCAAAGCCGGCATTAACATTCACCATAACCTTCCCAGATGGTGGTTTCTTCCAGCCTTGTCTCAACCTGCCAGTTTTCTTCTCAGCTAGCATATAGTTTTTGGTAAGTGCGACAATTGCCATGGCCGATCTTGAGAAACTCTGAACGGTCCCTTCATGAGTAATTTGCCGACATTCCCACCAGTTATACCATCCTGCCGTCAGGACCAGTTCTGCCAGTCCCACTTGCATTGCCTGAATCTGATCTTCATTTATAATAATCTCTTCCAGAATCACAGAACCCGATTGATCAATGTCAGTAAGCTGTTGAATTTTTCCTCCTAGACCCATCGATCTCCAGACTGCTTTCATTCTGTCACAGGTGAAGATAAGGTGCTTGACATCTTCAGCTCCCTGCTGACATACCGGGTAGCCTCCTGATTCACCAATATGCCAATTAGCTAGGATCATCTTACATGGCAGAAAGCCATTGAGAACCCTCCATCCGAAGATTTTAATCTTTGATGGAATTTTCAGCCTCCATAATCTCTTCCACAACTTCCTCCTTGATGTAGTCCTCGCTGTACTCTGGATAGTTCTGGTTCCAAACTTCTCCTATTGATAGTGGTATGCTGATTTTACTGAAAAAATACCACTTCTGTTATAATGCCAGGCCACAGCATCCTCCCTACCTAGTGTCATTGGAATTAGCCTAATTCGATACACATGGGTTGGCCAAAATATCAACTTTAGCAAATCCACATCCCAAGTATGATCAATGGGATTAATCAGTTCATCCACAGTTGTCACCAGTCTGTTACCCCTTCTCGTCTGCACTTTCAAGTTATGACTTCCTGGTATCCAATTGTCTTCCTAGATTTTAATCTGTGATCCATCTCCCACTCTCCAGATATAGCCTTGCTTGAAACATTGGAGGCCAGCAAAAATACTTTGCCATGTATAGGAACTCCCACTCTTCAATCTTGCATCGAGTAACTTGCCATCAGGGAAATAACGTGCTCTAAGAACTCTAGCACAAAGTGAGTCTGGGTCACTCAAAAGTCTCCAAACCTGTTTTGCAAGCATTGCTAAATTGAAGCATTAGAGGTCCCTAAAGCCCATCCCTCCCTTGCACTTTGGCACACACATTTTCCACCATTCCTGCCAATGAATCCTCTTACGATCTTCCTCATCTCCCCACCAATATTGCGATATGACACTTGTGATTCCTTTGCATATTTTTGTTGGAATTCTAAATACCATCATTGCATAGACCGGCACGGCCTGAGCTATAGATTTAATAAGAGTCTCCTTTCCTCCCAAACTTAGAGTTTTTTCCTTCCAACCTGTGACCCGAGCCACCACCCTATCAATTAAGTGCTTGAAGCAATCGCTCCTATCACCTCCCACCATGGCTGGTAGCCCCAGATATTTGTCGGTGAGTGACTCAGTCACAATATTCAAACTTTCACAAATTTCAGCCTTCACTTCCACATTTGTGTTTCTTGAAAAATAGATACTTGATTTTGCCTCACTTATCTTTTGCCCGAAACTTGCACAATATCTATCCAGAATATTTGCTAGACAATCAACATTTGCATTATCCACTTTCATTAGTATGAGAGAGTCATCCGCAAATAGTAAATGCAAGATTGCAGGTACCCCCTCCAGTTCTCCTCTTTCCTCCGCTTTTCTGATCATACACGACAGGCCTTCAACAACCAACAGAAAAAGATAGGGTGATAGAGGATCACCTTGTCGTATACCTCTGGTTGGTATGAACATTTCTGTCTCAAAATTATTGAAATGGACTCTATAGCGTACAGAGGAAACACATGCCATAATTAATCAAATCCAGCGATGATCAAACCCCAATCTGGACATAATCTTTTCCAGAAAAACCCACTCCACCCTATTGTAAGCCTTGTGCATATCTAGCTTGATAGCACAAGCTCCCTTGCTCCCTTTTTTCTTCTTCATTGTATGTATACACTCATATGCCAATAGAATGTTATCTGTTATTAATCGTCCTGGGACAAAAGCGCTTTGGGAATCGCTAATAATCTCAGGTAGCATAGATTTGAGTCTATAAGCTAGCATCTTGGAGATAACCTTATACACCACATTACATAGTGAGATTGGGTGAAATTGGGTTACCTTCTCGGGCTCATCGACCTTGGGGATCATAACAATGGTTGTATCATTCCAACCCATAGGTATAGTTGCATTGTTAATTGCTCCCAACACTTCTTCAACAAGATCATCTTCCACAAAATTCCAGAAATGTTTGAAAAAACAGCGTGGAGACCATGCGGACCAGGGGCCTTCAGATCGCCAATGCTAAATAAAGCTTTCTTTACCTCCTCTCTTGTGAATAGTTCAAGGAGAGCTTGATTCATTTCATTTGTGACTCTCCTCTCTACGTCATTCAGAACCCCATCCTCCACATCCAGGACCTCTCTGGTAAACAAGGTGCCAAAATAGTCCTTCACCATAGTCCCCATTATATCAATATCTTCATGAAAAATTCCTTGATCATCCACCAAACCTTTCACCCGATTTTTCTTCTTGCGACTTGAAGCAAAACGATGAATGAAATTAGTATTCCTGTCCCCATGTTTGAGCTAATCTGCACGGGCCCTTGGCACCCAATATATCTCCTCTTGTTCTAGTTGCAACTCAATTTTAAGTAGGATTTCCTTTTGGGCATTCACAGCCTCATCAGTCTGCTCTCCTTTTTTTCAATTCCTCCAACTCTCTGCTAAGTTTCTTCATTCGTTGAACAGGTTTCTTCAACACCTTTCTGTCCCATTCATGTAAATCTGAATGAACCAGGTTCAACTTACTCATCAAGAGCCCTCCCTGTCCTTGGGCAGACGCGCGTGCCTAGGCCGTCTGCACCACCTCCTGCACTGTCTCTTCCTTCAACCATTTGGCTTCGAAACGTTTTGTAACGCAATTGACCTGATACTGCCCCTGCAAAGCCTCAGTCCTCACACTTAAAGGCCGGTGATCAGACTTGAGGTACTCTCCATTCACTATTTTAGCATTGGGGAACATATCTCTCCATTGGTCATTTATTACACCACGATCAAGCCGCTCCCTAATCCTCCCCCGATGCCAGGTGAAGATATCTCCTGAATACCCCATATCAGATAGCCCACAGTCATCAAGAGCATCTTGAAAGTCTTGTAATTGCCTTTGTGATCTTGCTCTGCCTCCTTCCTTTTCATGGTGATACCAAATTTCATTGAGATCACCCATCGTCAGCCATGGCAACGTGCTCATGCTATCTTTAAGCTCTCTCAGCGCCTCCCAAGTCTGTTCTTTATGGTAGGGGTCTCCATAAATCCCAGTTAGATGCCACTCCTCCCCTTCACCCATTACTACATCAATATAGTACTGGGATATATTTACCGGTCTTACCACCACCTCCTTCTTCCAGAGCATCAACAAACCTCCACTACGACCATCACTCTCATGGATGGCAAACTTCTCACAACCCACTTTACGCTTTAGGTTTTCTGCCTTTGCTTTACTCAGATGTGTCTTAGACAGAAAAAGAACATCTAGATTCTCCCGCCTCTGGACCTCCAGAAGCACTCGAACTGCCCGGTGGCTAGCCAACCCCCGGCAGTTCCATGCTAGGATTTTCATGGTGCCTGGTCACTCTCCTCGAAGGAGAGCGCCGATCTTGCAATTGTTGATTCAATGTTCACCTCCCCCTCCCCTTTGCTCCTCCTTGGCCTCTTTTTTCCTGTAGAGCAAGCGGACTGACAGATTGATCCCCCAGTTGCTTAGCTACCTCCTCTTTTTCAACAGCCATGCCATTCTCATCTTTTTCCACCACCATATCCTCCTCCTCATCTTTATCTTCAATCAACAAGTCATACATCTCATCAGAGTCCTCCGTTCCACCATTGCCACGCCCAAAACCTCTCCCACGACCTCTTCCTCCACCGCGACCCCCTCTCTCGTTCCTCACCATGGCAGACGGCATGAAGGCAACCCTCAGCCACTCCCCCCATTCACCTTCTCCTTTGGATGAACCCCATCCCCACATTCCACAACCTCATGTCCAACGCATCCGCAGAAGTAACAGAATGTTGGGAGCTTCTCATATTGTACCAAGCACCTCATCTTCTCCTTCAAGGTAATTGGAACCACTTGGACTAGGGGCTTCTTGATATCAATCCAAACCCTAGCCCTAAGGAACGGTGTTGAATTGATCTTCCCATCATCCACCGATACAGCGATGCACTCTCCTACCTTCATAGCAACTTTCTCCGCCAACACTTTCTTCTTCATAAGCATCTCCGGGACCCCCTGGACCCTTGTCCAGATGGGCAGCTTGTACGTCTTCACATTAGAGTACCCATCGTACTCCTCCATAACAACCGCCGAACCACGGAATAACCATGGCCTTCCCTCCATAACTCTGTTCCAATCTCCTAAGCAGTGGAATTGGACTATGAACAGGTTGGGTTCCTTCGCCTTGAAGGTCACCTCTTTCGCCGCTCCCCACGCGTTCCTCAATACGCCAAACAACGCCGCATGACTAAAAGGCTTGGTCGTATGAACCCTAAATAGGGCTAACCATCGGACCTCCTTGATGAGTTCCTCAAATTCCTCTGAGAAATCAAGGTCTTCTTCCTCTTCTCCTTGAAGCGTCAGCCTTTCAATATGTTCCTCCAGACTTGGCATCGCCCCGTCCTCCATATCCTTCCCCTTCCCCTTCTCGTTCTCAGTACTCGCCATGCAGATCAATCAAACAGGTTCTTCCAACCCCGGAGAGGGATCAGCAGTGCCGGCGATCAATTCCGGTAGAGGAATCACGTCGATCGTTCGTGAGATAGGTGGACTCCCGACGCCGCCGTGGGAGTAAAAAGAAACCCTAGAATAGGGGATGAAAACTTCCTGTAGTTGTACATACGTTTCACGTATAATTCCAAATTGGGCTGTATTTGGGCTAGAACTGCAGTTGGCCTGTGCTATTTGGGGTGAAAAAGTTGATTCTTTCATCAGCCATTGGATGAGAAATGGAGGGCATCAGGTATGGGGTAAGGCACCTGTGTGACTTAGCTTCAGCAAGGTAGAGAATTTGAGACGCGTGTACATGGGAGGCGTGTGTGGCTTGCTGCTTGTTTCGTGGCACTGGATCAGAAACAGATTCCTGGCCTCCTGGGACCTGGGGACGTAGTTGGAGGATCTACTTCCGAACAGAACCGGTGCCGCCGCAGTTTGGTACTCTCTCCATCCTAAATAATATATCGTTTCAAAAAACTTAGAAAGTCAAAGTATCTAAAGTTTGACCAAAATTATAAAAAAAATTACAAAGATTTATAACATCAAATAGATATACTATGAAAATATAATTAATAAAGAACCTAATGATACTTAGTTGAATTTGGTCAAACTTGATATGTTTTGACTCTTAAAGATTTTTAGAATGACTTATAATTTGGGATGGAGGAAGTATTAGCAAAAGTGTCCGGACGTTAAAGGGGAGAAAAGATATATAGTGTCATCCAAAATTTTGATATATATGTGTTGGTTTTTCATGAAAGCTATAGTTTTTTTATTTATGTTATTATATTTTTATTGCACTCGATGTTTTGCTCAAAAGTGTATATACAAATAATAGTTTTGACTCAAAATATTTTCTTGTACTTAAGCAATCAATTGCATTTACACCATAGCCCAGGTGAACACGAAGGGCTAGGGGTACACATTTTCACTTCCACTTCCAATTATTACATCAAAATATCAATAAATATAATGGAGCAAATTACATACCAATGAATTTACGTAGTGTATAAATATTTCATCGTACAATTTTTATTAAAATCAGGACCAATAGCACATAATTAATCAATGAAGAAACATAGTATCCTATCTTTTTTTTTTCTTTTTTCTTTTCTTTGTTATCCTTTTTCTCTTCTTTTTCATCCTTATCTGCTAGCTTAGAATCGGAGTAACATGCTGGCCTCATCCACTGGCACCCCGAGGCCTCCAACTTTGTCCACCTAAAGCCTTGCCAAGGCGGTCATGGAGCCCTGATGGCCTGACAACGATCATAGCACTCCCGTGGCCACAGAGCCCGGCCTGGCGACGGTCACAGCAGTCCGGCGGCCACGGAGCCCTGACAAGACCACGCCTCGGTAGCTCCACGCGACGGTCTCCTGACAGCCTTGAAACTAGCCTAGCAAGTCCATGCGATGAAGCCCCGGCGGCCGCACGCCTTAGGCCTTGTTTAGATTCAAACTTTTTTTATTTTGATACTGTAGCACTTTCGTTTTTATTTGACAAATATTGTCCAATCACAAAGTAACTAGGTTTAAAAGATTTGTGTCACGATTTACAAGCAAACTGTACAATTAGTTTTTATTTTTATTTATATTCAATGTTCCATGCATATACCGCAAGATTCGATGAGATAGAAAATCTTAAAAAAAATTTAGTTTTTTGGATGACTAAAAACAAGGCCTTAACAACTTGATAGCGTGACTCATGTTGCCATCTCCTCTCTCCTCACTTTGCCCCGTGTCAATGCCGTTGCACATCCTTGCCTCAGTCATCCTCACGTCCACGACTTGTCTGGTTACCCCTCCGTTGCCCGACCTTTGCCGTCATCTCCATGCCCCGCACTATTGTCGTTTTGGCCTTAGCATCTTTTGGCGCTGATATGATGCCTTACTTACATGGTTTCATTGGTGTCTAATTTAACCCAAAGTTGTATTCAGTTAGTCGTTACATTGTATTCGTTTTCTCACGTTGTTGGATTCGTATTTCTGACTTCTGAGTCGTTGTGTTGTATTCGGTTTCTAATATAGGTGTAGATATATACACAAATTCAGAGAATTCTGGATTCGGCCCGCCTTCGTCTCATAAATAAAGCCTAAAGCTTGTAGCGTTCAGATCCGCTATGGCGCTGCGTTCTCTTCTACTGCTAAGGATTCAGGGTGTTGTTCTCCCGTCAACGAAAGGCCCCCGTACGGGGCTCTTGTCCGGGCTGTCGCCGGCGGCGGCGACGACTCGATTTATGGGCACCAAATCTCAGGTTCTTCCTGTCGATGTCCTCTGGTCCGTGATTCCGATTATTATCATATCAACTATGCTTGTGATGATGCGCTTCTGAAGTTCTGATATAAACTAGAAATACGGCGTTCTTCTTGTCCTGTTGGATTTGCATGTCGTAGTTTAATCTGCGTGTTGATGTTTTCTTTTTAAACTTTTAGAGGCCGCTTTATTTTATGAATGGATTCCTAAGGCTGATGTTTTTGGGAGGGATTGATCTTTTACATGTATCTCTATTTGCTATTGATTATTGAACAAGTCTGGATAGAATCATAGAACAAGTCACGCGAGGGAGAAAGGAAGCGCCCGCGCGCGCAGGAAGAAATCGATCTGGCGCAATAAAATCCCAAGTTCCGTCGTTCGCATCTGCGGGCGGAAAGGAAATCGCGCGGGTATACTGGAATAGAGGGATTGAAGGAGAAAAGGATAAGGAAGAGAGGGATAGAACGAGAGGATTGCGGTTGTTGCCTTACCCGCGTACCGATTGCACGCCATCAGCCCATCCGCGTGCAGCTCTCCTCGCCAGCCAGAAGCTCTGCTCTGCTCTTCGCGGGTGCATCTCTGCTACTGTCCTCTGTTTGCTGGCTTCCTGTCAGGCTGGATTGAACATGTCTCTGCTCCACTCTCTCTTCCTATCCTCTCTTACAAAGGCCGAAGCTTTCATGTGCATATCCTCTCTTACAAGGCCGGAGCTTTCCTGTGCTTCGATGTTTGCTCATGTACTTCCTATGATGTGGAGTGGAAGTGCTATTGAGAGATGAGTGACTTCGGATTTGCTATTTGCTACCTTATGTTGTGCACTGCTACTCTAGTAGCACTAATTATTATCGTATTACATACTAAGAAATTGACCATATTATGGTATGATCTCTTCTGAATGTTAGTGGTATTATAATATGATATTAGAAGATCTTTGTATGGCGTCCTCTAGGCGATCGCCTTATTCGCCTAGGCAGCTGGAAGGGGTTGCCTGCCTTACCTTGTTGCCTTTAAAACATTGTTGTCTTGTCGCCTTTAGAACATTGTTCAGGAGTACTATGACATGACTTTTGCACCATTGTTCTATTGTATCAGTGTTTGTTACCATGCAGCTAACACCATCCTTTTGTTCTATATAAACAAAAAATAATGAATTCTGAGTTACTAACGATAACCAAAAAGACAACTCATTGTATATGTTTATGTTGTAATAAGTCTGACTTAATATTAGATGGCACTATATGATACAGGCCATGAGATAACTTTAATGTACTTGTTCTAATCAAATAGCACAGTTGAATAGTTGATATTCTCATTCTAACTAGTATCCAAACTATTGAAAACATCCCTGCTACCCATTAAATTGAAATCACACATAAAGAATCACAGGAATCATGAGATTTATAATATAATAAGACGATTTGCACAATTTTCTATTCATTGCATTATATGTTTTATAAAGAAGAAAAATACTAGGTATCTACCAGATAATTGACACACATAGACCATCTGTTTAAACTATCAGGGAAAAAGTTATACTTGAAGTAAACTATTCTGTGATATTGTTTGGTTCAAACTGATTCTTGTCTCTGAATAGGAATACATTAAAATAGAACATAATGAAATGTCAATATTTTTTGGTAACAAATACCGATTCAAAACCACAATATTATATTGATCTCATTAGGAGTAAAATGTACTGATAGGTTTACAATGTATTTCTCACAGAATCAATTAATGATATGCAAAAGAAGTGATTAGTGCTTTTCATGTTCATCTATGTTTTGTTAAGGCTCGGATTGCTTCTTCTCTTCTACTATAAAACATAACAGCTTAAGGGCTATTTATGTAACTTGAATATAAATTGCTAAAAAGTGGCGTTGGGTACAAGCATTCAGCATATCTAAGAAGCAACAAAAGAATAGAAGTAGCGACAGGGTATCCAGTAGTCATCTCCTATTGTTGTATTCATGTACCTGCTGTACAATTATTTTCACAAAGAGAGGAGTTCAAATAGCCTAGAAAAAAACTATTATTTCACAAAAAAAAGGGAAATAGTTCATAAGAAATAGGTATTTGCATATGAACTGCAATTCTGCAAAGGCACTTTCTTAGTATAAATTATTCAAGTGCTCTGTATATGAAAGGCTAATTGAAAATAGAACCTCTGAGATAAAAGGTGGGGAATATTCTACTGAGATATTTTGCCTTGACTTATTTAGGGTAGAAAGTGCTGAATACTTGTATGATCTTTATTACTATTATTATTATTTTTGTGTTTTTAAATGAAAGTACAACTTAGAGTTTCATGAAACTATTGTTAGTTTGAACGAATATAATTTGATATGAGACACAAGTGTATCTAGTGTATAAGCTACATTGTCAAATCTGATTGCCAAATTTCACTGGACTTAAAATTTTGCACCTGTGACTTTTGCATACAAAAACTGATAGTCTGAAGTTGATACAGAGCAATAAAAGAAGCATCAGTCATGGTTGTCTATTTCTGTACAATTTCAGTTCACTGGTAGCAACTATGAAAAACTTGCTGCCTTTAGAAAAAAATATAAGAACCATGAGGTGGCAAAGAGTGTTGTACTGTTTTGAAGTTTTCTAGGAAGCCAAAGCTTTCTGAAATGGGAATAAGTACCATGTAAAGCATTTTTGCAATAAAAATCACTCGATCTAGATTTTATGTTCATATAAGCTCATTGAAGTTCTTGATTAGGGTATGTAACGTAGCATGGTGAAGAGCTTTTTGGGCATGCTAGCATTGTTAGTATTGCTACTCATCAGGATTCAGTACCCAGTTGCAGAAACTACTGCTACCCTTTGAACTAGATCCAATTAGTACTTGCTACATGATTGCATGATTTAGTATCACATAACTATATTATGCTGCACCGCATTACTATGTGGTTATAAAAACTTTAATAATTCCCTTTCATTTTAATGAGCCCTAGGTAGCCTGTTTTTAACATCGTTCATTTCTGCAAATACTGAGCTCAGAATGGTGAAAATAATAGTGGACACTTTATGTCATTAATTTTAGTTATTAGATTAGGCAAGAGTTGACAAAATTAACCATGCATATCACCTTCAGTATACACAGTTAAATAAGTCAATATTATGAATTGGAATTGGAATATATAATATCTATGTGGTGCATGGTTGTGCAAAAAGAATGTAAACAGAAGGAAATCTGTAGGGAGCAAAACAAAGCAACGAACCTGCTGATACTGTTGATGAAATTTGCATTGATTTTGATTCAGTATTTTTCTTTTATTTAAAATTGTATTGAACTTTGTAGTGTGAACATCGCTTCCCGACAACTATTGCTGAGGCTGAACAAAGGATGACCCAACTGCGGGATTCAATAAAGGCCATGCAGCAAGAGACCATTAAGGACCAGCAGAAGCTACGGGAAGAGCTGACTGAGTTCGATAAAAATATCAGGTATGCTATTACAATCCTGTTTGGATTAAATTATTCCTTTACCTTCAATGGGTTGCACAATCTTTTAACCCTTTTTTATCTTTTTTTTTTTAATATATATAGGCGTGAGTTCGCTGAGGTATCAAGTTCTGCTGATAAAGCCAGGAAAGTTGGAAGCGCATTTGTGGCTGCCGTCCTTGGCACTCCATTGCTTCTGATATTTATGAGCAAGTATCAACCAACAGACTGAGTTGGAAACGCACTTGTGGCTGCCGTCCTGGCACCCCATTGCCTCTGATATTTGGGAGCAAGTATGAACCATAATAGTATCTGGATGTATCTTGCGAACCTGACAGCAATATCAACTTGTTAGCATTTTATTTTGTGTGGACTGTCGCTATGAGGTAGAAATTTTTATCAGGGGCTTTTAACTCAACAATTATGGTTGTCTTATGATTAGGGATGAGAATGATACAAATATTTTTTTGACTGTATTCGAGACTGAATTCGTTTAGAGAGGTTTAGATCTATCTCCGAATATTTAACATCCAATACCGTATCCGAATACTTAAATCGAATTTTTATGATGCCAATATCCAATCGTATCTTATTCGACATAATTGACATTATGTGTATTTGAATCTGAATCCGATTAAAAATATAAAACAAATATGATATTAGTGATATTCGTCTGTATTCGATCTATTTTCATCCTTGATTATGATCACCTCAATTGTCACGATCGATGAAATCATTTGCCACTGGCTACACGGAGTCTGTTTTTTTTTAACTTGGGTGATTCTCATTGCACTGATGTTGACGAATCAGTCAACCACAATTACATTGACACAGTCTGGGGTATTGCACGACAGGTGCTCCTCCCCTTAAGTGCTACTCACACCAACAGCAGCAAGGACATGGGCTGCTTTGTTACAATTTCTTGGAATATAAACACACTCAAAACTACTGAAACTAGTAGAAATTATGAACCTCAACTCTTCTATGATACCACCAGCGACTGATAGATCAGTGTCATCAGAAGAAAGAGCTTGTTTAACTTTTAGAGCATCCGTCTCCACTATAAGCCGTCCAATGCCCAGCGTGCATGCAGCTTGAATTCCCTGAAGGCAAGCAATGGCTTCCGCCTGAAAAGCACTTAGCAAGTGGTTAACTCGCCCCCATCCACAGAGCACAACATCTCCGTCACAATCTCTAATAAAAAAACCCCATCCACCACACTTCTTATCAGGAATGAAAGAAGCATCACAATTCAGCTTCAGGTAACCCTCCGGTGGCCTAGCCCAGCGCGCCTCTCTCTGGACTTGGGTTCTTTTATGTGTTTGCACAGTGACATCCAACTCTGCAGTATAAATCTTAACAGCTCTCGCCACAGCCTCAGCTGGGTGCCTGCGCCCCTCCTCTCGAATAAGATTTCTTTCTGTCCAGATGAACCACAAGCCTATGAACATTAGTTGTAGCTTATCTTTTGCTGATTTGAGGATATGTTCAATCACATCATGGGCTATACCAAGCCCACTCAGGCACCTCGATTCTTTTTCTAACTTCAGTTCCCTCCAAATTTGCTTTGCCATTTTGCATTTGAAAAAGAGGTGGGCACCATCCTCATCTAATCTGTCACAGACTGGGCATTTCGTGTCAAGCTTCATTCCCCTCCACTGCAAGTTCTTTCTCAAAGGATGATTGTTGTGAGCAAAGCGCCATATGAAATGTTTCACCTTGTTTGGGCAGTTGGATTTCCAAATCTTCTCCAAGATTGGATCAGCCTCACTTTTACTTCCCCCCTGCAGACTTCCTTTATCTTTTTTGCGTAACAAGTCGTCTCGGCATATTTTGTAGGCACTCTTGAGACTGAAAATACCATACTCATTAAAGTGCTAGGCAAGAAAATTGTCTCTCCCTTCATGCACCGGTAGGGCCAAAATAATCTCTGCATCCTCCTCCCAGAATACATCCTTCACTAAATCAACATCCCAGGAGCCGGACGCTGGGTCTATTAAATCAGCAACATATGTGAGGATATTTTCTCTCCTAGGGGTGATTGGTCTTTCTCAGTGTGCCTCTAGGAATCCACGGATCAGACCAAATCTTGATATCTCTGCCATCACCAATTCTCCATATAATGCCCAGT
>Ga0182004_10003211_pt1 | contig 12964 bp, 19 predicted proteins | sample Sormic07211540_1_FD_120479 | JGI IMG/M metagenome (GOLD analysis project Ga0182004, IMG submission 120479) | Endophyte microbial communities from Sorghum bicolor roots, Mead, Nebraska, USA - 072115-40_1 MetaG | ecosystem: Host-associated > Plants > Roots > Unclassified | place: USA: Nebraska... | reverse complement strand
TGATAGAAAATTGCACGGCACATTAATATCTCTATGTAAACCCGACGTGTGGGCCTTTCCTCCGTATTTCCTGATAACCCCCTGCAGAAATAGACAAACACCAAAACTCGTGGAATTCTGTCAAATAAAACCCTAAGTCTAGGTGTTGGTTGCATTTGGATCCTTTTCTTTGATTAGTTGACGTTTAAATGTGAGCATTAAGGACCATCAACAAGCTCCACCAAGCTTAACCTTTGCTCGTCCCTGAGCAAAGATGAACTCAAGAGTTTTTGTAGTGGTTTCATACCTTAAAGATACACATGCGTTCAAACAAGATCTCATCTCTGGGTTAAGGTAAACTGTTAAGATTTAAACTTACTCATTTTACCTTCCAACATGGGGCTTGCAACCGTCACTATGTCTTGAGCAGTTAAAAGATAGAACAGTCTAGTCAAGCGCAATGTCTCTTATTCTTTATCAACTGCTCTGGAGTTTTTGCTGATTTTAAAAATAAAACTCAGAGATTCCTTGTATGACTCTCTTAATTCTCTCTTTTGTGGTATTTCTGGATCCTTTCCAAGGCAGTAATGGTATATGCCTTCTCTCAAAGTATGTAGTATTTTTGGTATGAGGCATAATGGCATTGCCTTCTCTCTCACCCTACTCTAATAAGGTTTTGATATCTGGATCTCATAGGTGGGAGACAGCTAATACATACTTACAAGACATTTATTGCATATTCAAACCATGGATCTAGAAGAACAAGTCAATAAGTCAAATTAAGATGTGCATGTGTGGTGAATGAATGGTGTATGGTGATGATGGTGATAACAATGGTGAAAGTCTAATTCTACTTGTGCTCATTTGAGGGATACATACCTTTCTTGCTCTTTTGAAACTTTTTTGACGAGAATGAGATGCTCTATATTTTCTTTTTCTTTTCTCTCAGGTGGGTATTTTGTACCCCTAATTCTATTGTCGGACACTTGTCCATTTTTACCTCTCGTCTCACTTTTTTTCTTTTCTTTCGAGGTTCCGGGAACTTGCCCCTTTTTATTTCCTCGTATCTTCTTTTTATAGAGCACTCACCTCTTTAAATAATGTAGCAAGTGGTAGTAACCAAAATAACTTGAGCATTTATTTCACAGGGGAAAACAGAAATAGGAGAATGTTTTTGGCTATTCTTTCCCGGATTAAGAGTAGAATATTTTTTGGTGGTTCTAGAGATGGAAATGGGTGGATATATGTGGATGCATACTCCCAGAGTAGAAGCAGCATGTGTGAGTGAACGTGCAAGTGAATCTTGATTTAACCACATGACAAGCTCCTAAGGGTCTACACAGCTTGACCACACTCAATGGTCATAAGCAGTAAAAAGTAAATGAATGGTTCATAGTTGTCGAGGATATCGGTAAGGGGTACCCTAACTGACGTACAAATCGAGAACATCCATACGCAAGTCGAGGCCTCCAACTGGACGCCCTACCCAGTCATACGCACGGTCCTCGACGACCGAAACCTCGAACAGGGAAAGAGCGTCCTACGAATCAACCAGGGCTCGAGCACCGGCTACAGTCAAATACGGAAATAGGCTCGTACGAATTGGGAGGCCTCGAGCGCAAGGACGCCGCCCGGCGCCTGACGCAGGCGCGGGAACCGGGGCATTTAATGCTCCTGCCACGTTCTCACCTAACCCGACAGTCACGGGAAGCGTGATAGGAGACAAGCATCCGTCCTGTCATTCTTTTTGCAGCCTTCCCCACCAAACAAGCCAGGGGGAGGCAGAGCGCGGGGAGTGGGTCGAAACGTCTAATCATGACCCCCCTCGAGATGCCCAAGGCTAGCGCTCTGGCCCGCGAGGCGTTACATGGCGCCTGACCCTCGAGTAGGCATATTCCCTTCCCCGGGAAGGATCGAGCGACGACTGACGGCACCCCAACCACTCCGGCGCAGCTGCTGTCGTGACGTACAAGCGTGCAACATATAAACCAGTCCAGGACGGCGCACAGGAGCGGGATCCAGGGGCACGCGTAATCATCGTCAAAGTACCAAGACAAGACGGCTCGAGGCCATGCCGGTACAGAGGCCTCGAGTAGGTCAGCGCGCCATACCTCTATCGACCCCTACTCTGTCGCCTATACATGTACCCTAGACCTCTCCTTGGGACTATAAAAGGGGAGGTCCGGGAGCGATACAACACAAGTCATACATAGTAGTGCAACCTCACTCCACCTCAGTTCATACCACGCTTGTATTCACCCATGTACAAGCAGTTAGGTGCAGAATAATACAAACACTCCCCCTCGCTGGATGTAGGGCCTTCTCTTGCCCGAACCAGGATAAATCTTTGTGTCTTTTTGCATCACCATCTGGAAAAGGGAGCACACACATATGTTTCACTCGTTCGTGTGACCCCCTGGGGGGAAAACACCGACAGTTGGCGCGCCAGGTAGGGGTCCTGCGTGTTTTTCACCGATTTCCCATCTCTTTCCAGATGGCCACCCCTATTTTGCCGATTCCGCGCTCCACGGTGATTTGGTTCGGGAGCCTCGAGTTCATGTCCACCGGTTTCGGCTACGATATGATCCTGCTCTCGGTCAAAGGACCGGGAGGAGCTCGCATTGCGCCCGCCCGATTGAGGGCTCCCAGACGGCCTCGCCACCATGCCTCCCCGCCGAAGAAGAGGCGTGGACAGCGCCACCATCACCCCTCTCCCACGGCACAATCGCCAGTTGGTGCCAGGTGGGAGGTGACACAGGAGCCGATAGCCCCGCGCGCCGAATCCACGGATATGACGGCCCAACATCACGAGGATCACATGACCACGGCGGGAGATGGCGCGCCCCGTACGCTCTCGCCCGCTGCAACGCTACTTCCACACGGGCTATTCGCCCCAAGAAGAACATTGCCCTTCGGTCTGGACAACGCCGTGGCATCGCTCGCCAGGGCAATTTGTTCGAACGCCCAGACGTACGTCGAGAGCCCAATGGTCCTCCCACGCGACACCGGAGCACAACAACGGGCGTCTGAGCTGCCGGACTTCTCCCAGGTACGAGGCCTCCACCGCTTAGGACCTGGGCGATACACGATCACCTCCGTCAGGCAAAGGCTACTGGAGGAGTGACGTGGATGCTTCTACGCCGCCAAGCCAGACTCCGACTCGGAATCTGACAGCTATGACCCTACTAGGGAATGCTTCAATATCGACGGGGCGGTGGAAACCACCGACGAAACACAAGACGACGCTACCGGCGGTCAAGCCCCGGCAGCAAGGGAGGACCCCAGAACGCCTGGGAACGACGGTCAGGTCGACCCCCCTCCACCAGAAGACAAAGCCGCACAACTTGCGCAGTTCCAAGAGCTCAAAGTGAAGCTTGATGAGGATCGCGAGCGCCTTGTCCTGCTTGAACAGATCCTCGAGCAGGACCAGCCATACCCGCTTGGCGGAAGTGTCCGCGGACGGGCTCGAGAGGTGCATCGGCAGATCGTCAGAGACGGGGAACCTGAGTAGCCCAACAGTCGCTTCCCACGAGCGGGCCAGAACGTCGTCGCCACGACAATGCTGCTGCGCAATATGCCTGACCTATCGAACTCTCAAGCATGACGCATTTGAGATAAAGTATAGACTCTGCTCCGAGTAGCGGCAGTTCAGCAGGCCGAGAGCTCGGCCTCTCGGCGTTGAGGAGCGGCCACAGAGAGGCATGATGAGCCAGCCCAGAATGAAAAGGAGGTATCGGTCCATCAACAGCCCCCCACTCGAGGGAAAAAGACAGCACTCGTCCTCCACCCCCCCATCGACAACCAACGACGGCACGACGCTCGACGTGACATCGACGAAAATCGTCGCCGTCGATACGGGGACGCGGAAGAGCGCGGTTACAGCGCTCACCGTGGTGGGCGGTACGACAGCAACGAGGACAGGATGGCCCCAGAGCCGCCAGGCCCTCGGGTGTTCAGCAGAGCAATCCGCAGCACGCCGCTGCCTAGCCCGTTCCGACCCCCGACCAACATTGCTAAATACAACGGTGAGACCAAGCCAGAGCTATGGCTGGTAGACTTCAGGCTAGCATGTCAGCTGGGAGGTGCTCGAGGGGACGATCGAGCCATAATCCGATAGCTACCACTCTTTCTCTCCGACACTGCCCGCAGATGGCTCGAGGAGCTCCCGGCCAGCCAGATCCATGATTGGGTCGATTTGGTCAGGGTATTCGAGGGTAACTTCAAAGGGACCTACATACGGCCCGGCAACTCGTGGGACGTCAGCAAGTGTAAGCAAAAATCAGGGGAAACTCGCCGAGAGTATGCTCGACGCTTCTCAAAGCAGCGCACCAAGATGCCACACATCCCAGATCACGACGTCATCCTGGCCTTTGTCTCAGGCACCACCAGTCGAGATCTGGTGCGGGAGTTAGGTCAGAATCGTCCTCAAACCATCGACGAGCTGATGGACGTAGTGGCGAACTACACTGTAGGGGAAGAAGCGGTCGGCGCTTTCTTCAGCTGCGAAGGGGGCAAAGGCAAGTCGCCCACCGATGACGATGAGGGCCCCAGTCGAGGACCTAAGAAGAACAAAAAGAAGAAGAAAGCACGGACGTTCCAGCGGGAAGCCCTCGACGGGGATCTCTTCGCCGCCATGGAGCGCAAAAGGCCTCGAGGACCCCCAAAGGGGGCTATCTTCAACAAAATGCTAAAGGAGCCCAGCCCTTACCTTAAGGGAGGGGCAAACCACAAGCTCGAGGACTGCCGAATGTTGAAGAAGCACTTTGATGGTCTGGGGTTCAAGATGGACGACCAGAAGAAAGAGAAGAATGGCGACAAGGGGGACGAAAAAGACGACGAAGGTTTCCCTGCAGTCCACGACTGCTGCATGATCTACGGTGGACCCTCGACACAGCTAACCGCAAGGCAACGCAAGAGGGAACACCGTGAGGTCTTTGCGGCAAGAATGGCAGCACCCCAGTACCTCAGTTGGTCGAGCATCCCCATCACCTTCGATCGAGACGACCACCCCGACAAGGTAGTCGCCCCTGGCGTCTACCCGCTCGTCGTCGACCCCATCATCGTCAACACCAGGCTCTCGAAGGTGTTGATGGACGGCGGCAGCAGCTTGAACATCATCTACCTTGAGACCCTCGACCTTCTTGGCATCTGCAGGGTGCAGCTCCAACCAAGCGCCGGTGGCTTCCATGGTGTTGTACCTGGAAAGAAGGCGTTGCCGGTAGGACGTATCGACCTACCGGTCTGCTTTGGCACGGTGGCCAATTTCAGAAAGGAGTCCCTCACCTTTGAGGTGGTGGGATTCAGAGGCACGTACCACGCCATTATCGAGCGCCTGAGCTATGCCAAGTTCATGGCCATCCCCAACTACACCTACCTAAAGCTGAAGATGCCCGGGCCAAAGGGGGTCATCACCGTCAGCTCCTCCTACGAGCACGTGTACGAATGCGACGTCGAGTGTGTCGAGTATAGGGAGGCTGTCGAGAGCTCCACCGAGCTCACCTTGAAGCTCGAGGCCCTGGCCGCGGAAGCTCCAGAGCCCAAACGTCACGCGGGTAGCTTTGAGCCCGCGGAAGGAATGAAGAAGATCCCGCTCGACCCCGACAACTCCGACGGCAAGGTGCTGACGATCAGCGCCGACCTCGACCCCAAATAGGAAGCCATGCTCATCAACTTTCTCCGTGCAAACGCCGACATGTTTGCATGGAGCCCTTCGGACATGCCAGGCATACCGAGGGAAGTCGCCAACACTCCTTGGAAATTCGAGCCGGTTCCAAGCCAGTGAAGCAGCGGCTGCGTCGCTGCGACGAGGAGAAGCGCAAAATCATTGGCGAGGAGATCCACAAGCTTTTGACGGCCGGATTCATCAAGGAGGTTCACCATCCCGACTGGTTAGCAAATCCTATACTAGTTAAGAAAAACAATGGGAAAATGAGGATGTGTGTCGATTATACAAGTTTAAATAAAGCATGTCCAAAAGTTCCTTTTCCATTACCACGTATCGATCAAATTGTTGTTTCTACTGCGGGATGTGAAACCCTTTCTTTCCTTGATGCATATTCTGGTTACCATCAAATAAAAATGAAAGAGTCCAACCAGCTCGCGACATCTTTCATCACGCCTTTTGGGATATACTGTTATGTTACCATGCCGTTCGGGCTTCGAAACGTGGGAGCAACGTACCAGCGATGCATGCTCCAATTGTTTGGCAAACACATAGGGTCGACGGTCGAGGCATACGTCGATGACATCATCGTCAAATAAAAGCAACGAGGAGACCTGATTCAGGACCTCAAAATCACTTTCAGTTGCTTACGCTCCAACAAGATCAAGCTCAACCCCGAGAAGTGCGTTTTTGGCGTGCCTCGAGACATGCTCCTGGGTTACATAGTTTCCCAACACGACATCGAGGCCAACCCCAAGAATGTCTCGGCCATCACAAGAATGGGGCCAATCCGAGACGTCAAGGGAGTGCAGAAAGTCACGGGATGTTTGGCGGCGCTGAGTCGTTTTATCTCGAGGTTGGGAAAGAAGGCGTTGCCGCTGTATCGGCTCCTGAAGAAAGCCGAGCATTTCTCTTGGTCCTCAGAGGCCGAGAAAGCCCTCGACAACTTGAAGAAAACGCTGACCTCTGCACCGGTCCTGGTCCCACCTCAACCCGCAGAACCTCTACTTCTGTACGTTGCCTCGACAACCCAGGTCGTCAGTGCGGCTGTGGTAGTCAAGAGGCAGGAGGAGGGGAATGCGCTGCCAGTCCAGAGGCCGGTCTATTTCATCAGCGAGGTGCTCTCAGAGACCAAGGCGCGGTACCCGCAAATCTAGAAGCTAATCGACGCGGTAATCCTCGCCCGACACAAGCTGTAACATTACTTCCTCGGCCATCCCATCACAGTGGTTTCGTCTTTCCCCTTGGGCGAGATCATCCAAAGTCTGGAGGCCACGGGAAGGATCGCCAAATGGTCGATCGAGCTCATGAGTGAGACCCTCACTTATGCGCCCCGCAAAGCCATCAAATCTCAAGCCCTGGTGGATTTCATCGCGGAATGGACGGACTCCCAGCTCCCCCTGGCTCAAGTTCAAGCGAAACTATGGACGATGTATTTCGATGGGTCCCTCATGAAGACAGAAGCTGGGGCGGGTCTGCTGTTCATCTCACCACTTGACATCCATATGAGGTACGTCATCATGATACACTTTGCGGCATCCAACAACGTCGCAGAGTACGAAGCCCTTGTCAACGGTCTGAAGATCGCCATCGAGCTAGGAGTTCGTCGACTCCCAGCTCGTCATCGACCAAGTGATGAAGGCCTCAAACTGCCACGACCCGAAAATGGTGGCGTACTACAAGGAGGTCCGTCGACTCGAGGATAAGTTCCACGGCCTCGAGCTCGTCCACATCGCCCGACGCTACAACGAGGCTGCCGACGAACTCGCTAAGATCGCGTCGACTCGAAGCACGGTCCCACCTGACGCACTCTTGAAAGATCTACACGAGCCATCCATCGACTTGGGGCCGAGGCTGGCGTCGAAGCTGCCCCCACCCAGCAAACCGACACCGTCAAAGCGCTGCTAGCGGCAGCCAAGGTAATGGAGGTGGAACAGTGGCCCGGTCGACCGTTCGATTGGCGCACGCCGTTCCTCGACTGCCTGATTCGTTGCGAGCTACCAGAAGATCGATCCGAGGCTCACCGTATTGCTCGACGGGCCAAGTCATATGTAATCTACGGCGAAGGCAATGAGCTGTACCGACGAACCCCGATAGGAATCTTGCAACGCGGCATCACCATAGAGGAAGGCTGAAAGCTCCTCGAGGATCTACACTCGGGGGCTTGTGGTCACCACGCTGCTCCGCGGACCCTCGTAGGGAACGCTTTTCGACAAGGCTTCTACTGGCCAACAGCCATAGCCGACGCCATCGAGCTCGTGCGCTCATGCCATGGGTGTCAATTTTATGCCAAGCAGATGCATCTACCCATCCATGCCCTCCAATCGATCCCCATCATGTGGCCATTCGCGGTGTGGGGTCTCGACCTCGTAGGGCCTCTCTAGAAGGCGGCAGGAGGCTACACCCATCTGTTGGTGGCCGTTGACAAATTCTCCAAGTGGATCAAGGCTCGACCCATCATGAACATCCACTCCGAGCAAGCCATCCTTTTCTTCACCGACATCATCCACCGGTTTGGGATCCCCAATGTCATCATCACCGACAACGGCACTCAGATCACTGGCAAAAAGTTCTTGGACTTCTGCGATCGGCATCACATCCATGTGAACTGGTCTGCGGTGGCCCACCTTCAAAACTAACGGCCAGGTCGAGCATGCCAATGACATGATTTTGCAGGGGCTCAAACCAAGGATCTACAACCGTTTGAAGAAATTTGGCAAGAAATGGGTCGAAGAGCTCTCTTCTGTCCTATGGAGCTTAAGGACGACACCGAGCAGGGCCACAAAATACACCCCATTCTTCTTGGTCTACGGCTCCGAGCCCGTGCTCCCAACGGACCTCGAGTATGGGTCCCCTCGACTCAAAGCATACAACGAGCAATCAAACAAAGAGACTCGAGAGAATACGGTCGACCAACTCGAAGAAGCTCGAGACATGGCCCTCCTCAACTCTGCCAGATACCAACAAAAGCTTCGACGCTATCACGACAAGCACGTGCGTAAGAGAGATCTGAACGTGGGCAACCTTGTCCTACGTCGGCGGCAAAGCAACCAAGGACGCCACAAGCTGACTCCACCCTGGGAGGGCCCATACGTGGTGGCCGAGGTCCTAAAGCCGGGGATATACAAGCTTGCGGACGAAAAAGGGGCAGTCTTCACCAACGCATGGAACATCGAACAGCTGCGTAGATTCTACCCCTAGAATTTCAAAGCTTTATGTTCCCATGTACATTTTGTACCAAGACCTTATGAATGAATGCATGAATGGATAAGATCTTTCCCTCGAGTAATTTACTTTTTTTGTTGGTTGAAATTTTGACGTTATAAGGGAGTACCAACTATGACCCATCATAGTCGATACCTCCTCGGGGGCTAGCAGGGGGGTGCCCCCCCGAGTGTCGAAAAAAACAAGTAATTCTTTCGTTCCTATCAGTAAACCTCGCACAGTCGAGTAGTAGAGGCACCCCGAGCCCCTTAAGAGTCAAGGGACAACGAGCCTGAGAACTCCTACGCCCCCGGGCTATGGTAACTCTACTCGCTTCCTCACCCTCGAGGCAATCGAGGCCGCCTTAACAAAAGACCAAATAGGAAATACAGACGCAGGCAGAAAAGGAAACGAAGGAACCTCGAGCGGAAAGACAAGCAAATATTCACAGATCTTATAAACCACTTAAAAACATAGTATTACTTAAGACACAATAGCAAGTACTGTACAAGGGGCCTTAGCACACAGAGCAGGCTCGCATGCCTCAATCTGCATCTCGGCCCTCAACACCCTCGTCCGCACCCGAGCTAGTCTCGGGAGGAAGCACTTCCGGCTCGAACAACTCGGCCAACCTCTCCCCAGGGACCTCTGCATCGTCGATCAAGGCGTGTAGCCTCTCCTCGTTCTTCGCATCAGTCTTGGAGATGTCGGTGACAAAGCCGTGGGACACCACCTCCATATCGTAAGAAAAGCCTGAGCAGACTACCGCCATCGCCCGCTTCAGTCCGATATGAAGAGCATCCCGCACTCGATCCCTCAGCGTTGCGCCTAGGTAGCACAGCTGATCGACCAGTGTGTCGCCTCAAGCCTCCTCCCTTGACTCGTCCACGGGTTCGAGCTCCCAAGAGGCCGAGAGATCGCTTATCCCCGTCCGCAGCTGATGGTTCAAAGCGACCTCCCCCTCGAGCTCAGCCTTGGCGGAGCGGGCCTCGACTTGAGCGGCAAGCAGCTCATCTTTAAGCCCTACAAGGACCAACACGGAGAAATTAGACAACACAAAGCACACCTCGGAAAGGAAACTTGATAATAGAAACATACCACAAATCCTCTCCTCCTGAGCCGTATTCTCGCCGACCAAGTTGGTGTTGGCCCTCTCGATCTCCCTATTGGAGCGCACCAGCTCGGTGTTGGTGACACGCAGGTCCTCGATCACCTTGCTGGCCTGCGCGATGGCTCCATCTTCCTCCAGCAGTGCTCTCTTCAGACGGTCGACATCGTCAGAGAGGCTGCAAGACCGAGTCCGCTCCACCTCGAGATCCTCAAGAGCCTTCTTTTTGGCCTCCTCTGCGGTGCTCCGGGCAATCTCGCTATTCACGCACTCCACCTTCATCCTTTGGAAGGATTCTCGGGCGGAGGTAGGGTCAGTCTTGAGGAGGCCCTTCTCCTTGTCCAGGTTAGCGGCCGCACTCTTGTAAGACAAGGCCTCTTCCCGGGCCTTGGACGCAGCCTCCTCGACCATCATGGTCCGCTCCCTCAGCAGTGCGGCCTCTTCCACCGCTTTCCATGAGGCCTCTCGAGCCTTAGCCAGAGCAGCCACCCCCTCCTTCTTCTCCTCCTCGAGCGCCAAAAGCTTCTTGTAGGCCTTGAGGAGCTTCTCCTGTGACTCCAAGACTTGGGGAGTTGCTCCCAGCTGCCTCTCGTCGCGTGGATGAATCTCGACTTGATACGGGAGGTCTCTTTTAGATCCTACGAGCCAGCAGTTAGATAGTAAAAACACAAGAACCAAAACACCCTATAGCAACTAAGGTCCCAAAGACACTTACAAAGTAGGCCGGACCAAGCCCGTTGTGGACGACGTCGGACAGGAGCCCCACCACGTGCTTCATCCAGAGGTGAAGTTCCTCGAGATGTTCCCACTTCTCGGCCTCCTTCCGATCATCCAAAAAGATGTTAGGCTCGGACGGATCGGTGGAGGCCCGAATACGGATCCGGTCGGGGCTGCAGTTTTCCATCTCCTGATCGGCGTGCGCCTTGACGCCCCGGATAAGCTCTTTGATGGTCTCGAGCGACACCCCGTGGCTCAAAAACAGGTCGACGAGGGAGGGGAACCGCCCGTCGTCATCCAACATCTTCCAAGTTCTCGTCTCGCCAGCACCACCGCCGCCCGATGTCCCGACTTCGTCTTCCTCAGCGGGAATGCGGTCCTCCCACGACCGACGCTCTCGAAGGAACCCGGGAGCGATCCCGTCAATGCCGTAGATCGTGCCCTTGATCTCAGACTGAGGGTCGACGGGGGTGCGCATCATACAAGTGAGCACCACCATGCCGACCGCCCACCCCGACTCAGCTGGGATCGAAGCCGGCGCTCCCGGACGGAGCCACGCCGGGGTCGGCGGACCATAAACCGGTAGACCCTCCTCCCCAGTCCCAGGCTCTTGCGGCGTTGGCGGCACTGGCTGGGGCGTACTGTGAAGTGGTGGCTCGAGTAGTTCCTCTAACTGCTGGCTCCTCCGCTGCTGTTGCTCCTGGAGTTGCCACAGCTCCTGCTGCCGGTCCTGCTCCAGCAGCTCCTCAAGCTGGGGACCTTCCGGCCGTCGCTCCTCCTCTCCTTCTTTCTGCTGTGGCTGCTGCTACCCCTCCTGCAGCTGTTGCCGCGTCTCCCGCTAGCCCTCCTCCTCCTCCCTCTTCCTCTGCTCGTCGACAGAGTGGAGTCCGATGGGCAAAGGCATCCACTTCGCGATGGGAGAGGCCTCGACCTCCTCGTCCATGGAGTGTGCATCCTTCGAAGGCCCGTCGCCGCCGGACCCGTCACTTATTGTGATATGATCCCCCTCGACCCCAGATCGGGGAGGCTCGGGGGCTCCCTCCTCCTCTTGGGAACGGGGCGCTTTGACCCATTTCGGTGACGGTGGACTGGACTCCCCCACCAATGGACGAGGCGGAGCGCCCTCGACACCAGTCGACGGCCGGGGATCGGAGGAGCCTGTAAGCACTCAAAAGCAAAAAATCAGTCGCCATGGTAATTGACATAAAGCTAACGAGATATCGGGAGCGAACCGCCAACCTGAGTCTTTGGAGGCCGTTCCCACTTTAAGCCTCTTGGCCATCGAGGGTGGGCCTGTTCGAGCGTCCATTTCAACCTGAGGAAACAAGAACGAGCATAAATAAAGACCACGGCCCAAGAAAATGCAAAGATACCGGAAGGTAAGAATCATGACCCGCCTACTGGTCCCTCGACCAGCAGGCCTCGAGCCACCCCACGCCGAAGCTCCAGACCCCTCGCGAGCGGGCGCCAGTCTCGGTTCGGCGTCTCCCGCCTGGCCAGCGCCTGGATTGGCGCTCCCGTGATCCGTTTCCCCCTTACTCGAGGCCGCGGCGCGACCACGAGTCAGCGGCCCCGTCGCCAGGCACTTAACCCGGTGGCCCGCCTTAGACGCAGGAGGAGGCTAGGAGCGAGGGACAGCCGGCTTGGCGCAGGCTTTGGGGGAGTATTGGCACGGGAGCGGCGTGGGGGTAACTCCCTCTGTTGCCTCTCAAGAGACCCGCTTGGCCCTCCCCTTCTGGGCTCCCGTCCGCGGGGCATCAACGTCGGTCTCAGGCAGACCCTCGAGGATCGTGTCAAGATGGGACGCCATCTCCTCGGAGTCGTTGCTGTCGTCGTTGTAACACCCTAGGTGTTAAGCATGCACTTAGTCTTACCAAAGCAAGCATAAGCATTCTCATCAAGCATAGCATTACATGAGCATGTCATCCATCCAAAATGTGATTTTATGTGCTTTATTCTATGTGATTTAAATGTGTTAAAAATATGATGCATGCTTCTAAAATTATGAAATATTCAAATTAGGTTGACTTGTGTGCAAAAAGATTTAAGAGTATTTTTGTGTAATTTTTGGAGCCATAGAATTTGAGAAATAGAATTTATACAAAATTCCCCAAAATGAATTTATTTGAAAATCTAGAACTAGTTTTAATTTGTAATTCAGATTCTATCTAGAATTTGATCTTGCTTATTAAAACAAAGTTGTAGGGTTTTTATTTTGGAACAACTTTTGTTTTGGGAGAAAAAGGTGAAAATGATTTTTAAATAGTTCAAATGAATTTAGAAAGAGTTTGAGA
>Ga0182004_10003210_pt1 | contig 12964 bp, 11 predicted proteins | sample Sormic07211540_1_FD_120479 | JGI IMG/M metagenome (GOLD analysis project Ga0182004, IMG submission 120479) | Endophyte microbial communities from Sorghum bicolor roots, Mead, Nebraska, USA - 072115-40_1 MetaG | ecosystem: Host-associated > Plants > Roots > Unclassified | place: USA: Nebraska... | reverse complement strand
ACTGCACGTAATATTCCTCATACTTCCTGTTCCTTTTTCTGTTTGCAGAAGGAAGTTTGTAAGTTGTATGATAACCTTTTCTTTTTCTTCAGTCCATTTTTGAATATATCTCGTGACTGGATTTAATCTTAATATCGCAGGATGCGAAGAAGGGCGTTCTTTTCCTTGATTTTCCCCCTGTTTTGCAACTCCAGCTGAAGCGCTTTGAGTATGATTATATGAGAGACACCATGGTTAAGGTTTGTTCTGGATAACTTGCACTTTGTTCAATAGTTATATTGTTCATGTACTTGTAAGATCTGCTACACCAAATGAGCCATCTCATTTATGGTACGCTTGATTGTTGATGTGTGCATCAATTGCAATCAATCTATATCAAAATTTATTTTAAGACCTATTCTTTGTTGAGTTTGTCATGTCTATTAATACTTCCTTGCCCAGATTAATGATCGCTATGAGTTCCCTCTGCAACTTGATCTGGATAGAGATGATGGCAAATACCTTGCTCCAGATGCAGATCGAAGTACAAGAAACCTTTACACTCTTCACAGGCAATGGCTTTTACCACTTAATGTACATCTTTGTATGGCTTTAAAATGAATTAATTTATTTACCGTCCGTGCAATGTCTCCCCCCCCTTTTCGTCAAACACGTGTGACATGCCCTTTTCGTTACGGTCTTTGAGAGTTCTGAGGCACCAGGGAATTTTCTAGTTATTTGTTCCACGTACAAACAATCGCTATTTGTTTTACGAACATGCTATGTGGGGCATAGGTTGCTATGTAATGCTATGCTTAAGTAGACATATGTTTAAGGAAATTGGTTGATCATGTGCAAAATACAGCCACATGAACATGCAGATTTGCAGACATTGCCACAACAACTATTTTTGATAACTATCGCACACCATTCATAGTTTTCTTCTTATTTATTGTGTAGAGGATCAGTGGCAGTTTGTTAGAAAGGTATTTTCAGTGCAATTGTGTATTGTAGTAATGTACTTTGCAAGGGTACTTGTGTAGTATCTAGGATGTTTAGGTATTTCACTCTGTTCTGGGGTTGTTGTGGGGATTCATCTCATGTACACTATATCTACAGTTCAGTCCTTTTTTCTTCTTGACCACCTAAGCGAACACTTGCTTCTTGCATTTTTTTTGTGTGTGTACTAATACTGTTTATCTTCTTTTATTCAGTGTTCTTGTTCATAGCGGTGGGGTACATGGTGGTCACTACTATGCATTCATACGGCCAACTCTATCCGAGCAATGGTAGGCTTTTGTATTGGTTTATTGTTGTAGTACACTTGCTTAACTAGTTGCTAGATAATTTCATTGCATTTTCCTTGCACTTAGAGATTTAATGGTTGACTAGAACTATACCGACTTCCATTCTTAAGTTGGAGAACTAAATTAGCCGACTAAAATCCATGTTTCTGACCTGCCGGTGATTACAAGTGAATGGTAGCGGTCATGTTTATAACTGTACAATTGTGGTACTGTAGAGTGTAGCATAAGCCTTTGCAGACCAATTTGAAGTTTCGGATTCTATTTTCCCCTAACCAGTTGGCTATGGGAATGCACCCATTTATTTGGTTCTGATTTTTTAGGACTGTTGGCAACTACAACTAGTTGTCTATCAGAGGGGTTAGTTACACTTGTGTTCAGAATACACATTTGTCAAATTGTCACTGTTCCAATACACATTTGCACCCTCGGCTGCTTATAGTCCATATTCATCAACAGCTGAACAACATCAATCATCTTGAAAAATCCTACTAGAAATAATAATATGCTCAATTAGTCCTTGATACAAGTTCAAGGACTAAACACACTACATTAATGAGTAATGACCACTTGCATATGAACCACTTGAACACTGTACATACAACAAGTCAACAATGAACCTTTTGTCCAAGCAGTTTGGGATATGCTAGAAACAAAACCAAATAAGGAGCAGAACAAAGATGATAGGAGTAGTATTATAATAGGAACAATAATAAAAGAGATTGGTATCCTAGGTCATGGTTTATGCACTTGATTTCTATTCTCCATGTGCTCCTATCCAAGGATAAAACATGTTCAATACCTTGTTTGGGACCTCACTGTAAACTTGGGGTTGAACGATTCATTGGGGAGGAGTAAAGTTTTAGTTGCATCTGCCATGGGTAACCTTGCCAAGTTTGGGTTATTGGGTTTGAGAAAAAGGTTGGGCTATTGGGCTTCGTGAGCAAATGGCCCAAAGTACAAGTGTTTGGGTCCCATCCGAAGGTAGTAGAGGAGCAGAACACAAGACTGGTTACTTCTAAGCGACAAGGCCCTCTCTACTGGTCCCCTCTTCCCCATAACCCTAGATCTGCCCTCTTCTGTGGCACCCTGGATCACTGTTCTTCCGTGGTGCCCTGGGACCACAGATCAGGTGCAGTAGTCACCGCTACTGCAACTTAGGGCCTGTTTGGTTCCCCTTGCTAAATTTTAGACAGCTAAACTTTAGTAGCTAAACTTCCAAATACACTGACTAAAAAGGAGCTAAAATAGTTTAGTCCCACTAGTCACCCAAGAGTAGCCAAAATAGTTTTAGCTGGCTAAAATTTAGCAAGGCCGCAAGGGGAACCAAACATGCCCTTAAGCAGTTGAAGCATCTGATGCATCCATAAGAGAAGCAACGACTAGGATCAAAAGTGCTTGTTTCCATGCCTTTTCGCACTACCTTGTAGTTCGCCGGCCTTGTGCTGCGAACTGCCATGTTTGGAGGGAACAGGCAGCGACTGAAGTAGTCTGGTGCCATTCTCATGAAGTGGCAGCAATTGTGAGGGAGGCCGGTGGACTGCCAGGCCATGGCACCTCCGGTGACTCCTCCTGTGCGTGCCACAATGGCGGCATCCGTGCTGGAGTCGGGCAAGGCATGTGCACACCCAGAGTGTGGTGGCGCAGGTGGGGAAGGGGAGGACTTGGGAGCGCGCCGGCAAAGCAGTTGGCGGTGACGTCAACTGGACAGGAACCTGCAGTGCCAGAGCGTCAAAGACTGTGCCGTGTAATGGGTTGGAGGAGAGGTTTGTGGCAGAACAGCGTGGTGCCTGCAGCAAGGGTCGCGACAACGGGCCCGCAAGAATATTCCGGCTGAGGTCGAGGTCTTAGAGGCGGGCAAGCCCAACGTTCGTCGGTACCGGGAGCAGGCACATGAGGCTGCGGCCCGTGAGCAGCAGCGCCGCCATGCCGCCCATGCGGCCAGCGGCGTCGCAGGCCATGCCATCCCAGTCGCAGCACGCCGTGGCAGGGGAAGGAGAGGGGCCGGACCTCGCAGCAGCCACATGGCGGTGGCTCTGTGGTGTGCTGCAGGCCTGAGAGCGGCGGCTCGATTGGCTGATGACAGACATTGAATTTAAAAAGGGAACAGTAAAGGAGGAGAAAGGAGGGCTATCATCCCAACCGTTGCTTCTCTCATGGTTGGATCAGATGCTTCAACTGCTTAAGTTGCAGTAGCAGTTACTACTGCACCTGATCTGTGTCTGGTGCCCTGGTTCCCTGGTTCACTGTTCTTCTGCGATACCCCAGCTAACTCTTCCTTTGTGAGGCCCTGATCTACCTATTTCCCTCCGAATCCAATCCCAATCCTGCCAAATCATTCCACTGATTGTTGAGGTATGCAATACTAGGGTTTCATGTGACGAAATAGGGGGGCAGAGTTTAATCTCTGTTCAGTATTTTTGTTGCTACTGCAATGCTTGTCTTTGTATGTGGAAGCAATCTATGCTGCATGATCTGCATATCCTTGTAAACTGTCTCGAAATTTTCACCTCATGTTCTCAGGTATAAATTTGATGATGAGCGTGTAACAAAAGAAGATGCTAAGAAGGCTCTTGAAGAGCAATATGGGGGTGAGGAAGAGGTAAATTCTATTTGATTTTTTATTCAAGGATAAATGTCTGTGAAGTCTCATCTACTTATCACCATCGTTTATGTTTCTCTTTTGGATTAAACAGTTGCCCCAAATAAACCCTGGTTTCAACAATGCTCCATTTAAATTCACGAAGTATTCAAACGCGTATATGCTTGTTTATATTCGTGAAAGTGACAAGGAGAAAATTATGTGTACTGTTGATGAAAAAGACATTGCTGAGCATTTAAGGGTATGCACAATCAGCATTATCCCTCTGTTTTTTTACTGTGGATTCCATTTTTGGTATAATTTGGTTGAGAATTGTGGATTTGTGTAGGTAAGGTTGAAAAAAGAACAAGAAGAGAAAGAACACAAAAAGAAAGAAAAAGCTGAAGCTCATCTTTATACCATAATTAAGGTCTGGATCTATGTTTCTTTCCTCTTGATCAGATCTCATAATCTGAAATTGAGTTTATCTTTTAACATTAAATTCTGGCAAATAAATCTAGGTAGCTCGAGATGAGGATTTGAAGGAACAAATTGGAAAGGATATGTATTTTGATTTGGTGGACCATGAAAAAGTCCGTAATTTCCGTATACAGAAACAAATGCCTTTTAGTTCTTTCAAGGTAACATGCTTCCAGAACTCTACTCAAGTTATTTTTATGGTTGCAAATCTTTCTTATTATAGCTTTATAAGAGCAACTCCAACGGTTTTGCATTTTTTGTTTGGCAAAACATGGAGTTTGCCAACTCACAAATGAAAATGGCAAAACTAAAAAGAGTCCATCTCCAACCATTTTCCATAATTCTTTTGCGAAAAATAGAATTATGGACCCACTTGTTGCCCGCGTTTTTTTCCTCGCGCGCCACCGTCAGTTCGTGCAGTTTTTGTTTTCCTTCACCAGTTCGCCTGGTCGCCGGCAATTGCATCCAGCCGGCCAGCAAGTCCTCCTAGGGAGGCACGTCTAGGCTAGCTAGCAGGCATGACACCGATGAATTCCAGGTCGCTGGAGACTCCACCAAGCCGGCAACTGGAACTCCGATGGAAGATGGCGACACCACGGAGCAATGAAGCTGGCGGCACCACGGAGCAATCGCGTGGAAACTCCGACGGCGGCGCACGGGAGGAGTAGGTGTGCGGGAGAAGGATACGCGCGCGGGAGGAGTCTCTTCATCGCACAAAACACCAATGCCAAGCCTCACGGACTTTTGCATATATGCACAGTTTGACCCTCCATTTGCCAAGTTGCCAAATTTGCGAAAGCCAATTGCCAAACCGTTGGAGAGTAATTTTTGGGCTTTTTTTTCCAAAAAACAAGAATACCTAACTCAATTGCAAAACCGTTGGAGTTGCTCTAATACAATTTCCGTTCTTGTTATTGATATGCGGAACTGGATTCGACTTTTTTTCGTTTATTTAACTTCTTGGATAACTGTTTAATAGGAGGAAGTTGCCAAGGAATATGGCATCCCTGTGCAGTTTCAGCGCTTCTGGTTGTGGGCCAAGAGGCAAAACCATACATACCGCCCTAATCGTCCATTGACCCTTCATGAGGAAACACAATCTGTAAGTTATTTGTTCATTTGTTGCTTCAAAGTGCTGGAGCTTATAGTTTATTCTGCAGATACTTTGGGAACTGGCGTGTAACTTTTATTTGTTTCATTTTCATGCTAATATTAGCAATTAATGAAATCGGGAATAGAATGAGCTGTATAAGTTGGAATACTTATTATAAAAGATCAGAACCAATTCTGGTCATGAACTAATATTCAGATTTGGCTTGTGCAATTCTCAAAACCTATCTTTATATGTTCTCTTTTGTATCTATATCTGATTGACATTACTATGATAAAGCACTAGGATTCATCTCAGGCACTCTTATCAATTTTCTATGTTGTTATCTGATGTATAATATGTAAGACGAATGTCATAAAATAAAATAAATCTTTCATCATTCTTAAGGATTGTTCCCATTTTCAAATACTATAAGGTTGGGATAACTTTAGGAATTGGTTGAGTTGATATATATACTTAAGAAAAGGAACCTTTCAGGAATTGGTTTAGCTGATATGGAATATTTAGCTTCCAGAAAAAACTAGTAGCCCAATCTGTTGTGTTTAGTTATCAAGATGCTATAGCAAAATTGCGAAAAACTTTGTGGGCACTTATTTATGTGGAACCTTTGCAGTGTTATTTTTTTTGTTCTTGGTCTTCCTTTATTTTTTATATTTCAATTTTATGTGAATATATCTCGTTCTTTTCTTTCCCTGCTTAGGTGGGGCAACTGAGGGAGGTATCAAATAAGGCACACAATGCTGAGTTAAAGCTGTTTTTGGAAGTAGAAGTTGGGCTGGTAATTATATGCTTGATTTGTCCTGCCTTCCAGTTCTGCATGTCACTTATAGTGTCAGCTGTGGATTCCTTACCTATCTTTGTTTACCCATTTTAGGATTTGCGGCCTCTCCCTCCTCCTGAGAAGGGCAAGGAAGATATTCTTCTTTTCTTCAAACTCTACAACCCGGAAAAGGAAGAACTTCGGTACATCTTCTGTTTTAAGTGATAACATTGTCATCTTGTCCTAAGTAGTGCTTCTTTAACGTTCATTAAAATAAGTTTATCATCATGTGACTCATGGGGTTGTTTCATCCATGTAGTTTTATGGGTAGGCTTTTCGTGAAGGCCTTGGGCAAACCTTCAGAAATACTGGCAAAACTAAACGAAATGGCTGGATTTTCCCCTGACCAAGAAATTGAGCTTTATGAGGCAAGATTGAATTTTTGTTTTGATATATTTATTGTCCTGATGATTTGTCCACTAGTGCATTGTTGTCCAAATGCATTAATTCTCTCCGTGATGACCTTATGATGGGTACTGTCTTAAATGGTTCCATTGGTACATATATACAGGAAATTAAGTTTGAGCCAAACGTGATGTGCGAAATTATTGACAAGAAGCTCACTTTTCGTTCTAGTCAGGTTTGTCAATACACTTCTATTCAAAGGGATGTATAACTCAAATTAAAGGGTTATTTATGGAATTATTTCCAAAATTTCTCAATATTTTAGCTTGAAGATGGGGACATTGTCTGTTTCCAAAAATCACCAGGAGCAGAATATGATGCACAAGTGCGATATCCAGATGTTCCTTCATTTTTGGAGTATGTCCATAATAGGCAGGTGTGGTATCCGTATCTCCAACTTGATTATGATTTTGTACTGTAGTATAAGACTCATATTTGTTCTTCCAATTTTTATACGATTTTACTTCCATTTGTAAGCTATTATTGCACATTGTCAGTCTGCCACATCTATTATGGTCATGATCCAGTTCCACATCATTTCTGGTATGTTTTAGGTCACTAGAAAATATACAGTGAGTTTTTTTATTTGTAGTTTTTCCCCTATTCTAATGGAACTGATCTATATAGTGTACCATGTTTACTTTTTTTAATGTGTATCCACCTTACTAGCCACAACCAAGCCTCTGCTGCATCTCATGCAGCAGCTTGATGTTGCTTTTTCATTTTATTGCTCCAAATTTTATGCTGCAGAAGAGACAAGCAGGTTCATAATGTCCATGCATTCCTTTCCTCTTCTTCGCTTCAGTATTTATTGGTGGCATAGTTTCTCTACAGTTCATTTGTCCTATATAGTTTATTCTTGAGAACAATACGGCTCCTTTTACTATAGAGCTTTTGCCGGCAGTTATTAAAACCTGCTTTCTCATCATGTTCCTGAAGTAGCTGTTGTGGTTTCTGCAGGTTGTGCATTTCCGGTCTTTGGAGAAACCAAAGGATGATGATTTTTCTTTGGAATTGTGAGAGTTTGCTTATTGTGCATCATTGTTCGGTGAACTTGTTTAATTGAATGTCTATCTCACCCAATATGTTTTTTTCCATGCCTCAAGGTCAAAGCTTCATACCTATGATGATGTTGTTGAGAGAGTTGCTCGCCAACTTGAATTGGATGATCCAGCGAAAATTCGGCTTACATCCCACAATTGCTACTCTCAGCAACCTAAACCACAACCTGTCAAATATCGAGTGGAGCATCTGTTGGACATGCTCATCCATTATAATCAGGTTAACATTTTTCGTTTCTTTTGGTCAATATGAGCATGGTTTCTTGTAACAAAGTGTGTTGGACTTCCTACTAAAGCACTATCTGGTACAGACGTCTGACATCTTGTATTATGAAGTGTTGGATATACCACTGCCAGAATTGCAGTTCCTAAAAACCCTGAAAGTCGCATTTCACCATCCTACGAAGGATGAGGTTTGTTTTGCTATCAGGCGCATATGGTGTACTTCCTAAAGTATTGTGTCTATATCTTCATATGATATCCTGTCTCCAGGTTGTTATTCATAGCATCAGGCTTCCAAAAAATAGCACCATTGCTGATGTAATAAATGACTTGAAAACTAAGGTAAGCAATACTTTCCCCTCAATCTATTTGTAGTTGTAGTTTTGTTCTTCGGAGTTACACTTCAGCTGAACTAAGCCGACACTATTGTGCCGACCCTGAATATATCCATATATCCTTGTTACTTATATTAGTTTTTTTCCCTTGATGTTTGAAACTGTGTGCACTAGATCATGTTTTGGGGGTGTGCCCCTATACCTAAGTGTTTTCCTTTTCCTTGCTACCTAAAACTTGTTAGGCCCCCTCAGTCAAACATTGTTGCCAATAAACAAATAGACTAATTCTTATTGAATGTAGCAAACACTAAAGTAGGTAGGTGGGGCATTCCAGATGTAGGCTTGTCTCTTCAAAGTCTTATACAACAATAAAGAAAAAGGAACATTTTGTAGCTCTTTAGAGTTAAGACAGGAAAAAAAAGTAGCAGCAGATGGAGTGCCTAGCTGTCTGCTAATTTGGTTAAAGGGTCTGGTCCTACTTATATTATCACTTATAGTTTGCTGTCAAACTGTACTAAAGCGCCCCACAAAGACTTGAATTTTAGTAGTGGAAATTTGTTCCAAAAATTGTTGATTTTTAGAGCTACTAGGAGTACTAATTGTCCTTGTGAGCCACCTTCACCCATTAAATGTGGTGCCTAATTCCTTCATTACCTGCCTTGCTCAAGCAATATATGTCCATTAAATCCTGGGGCTGCTGGAGACGTCACACCAATCCAATCTTTTCACCATGAAACACATAGATATAATGGAGGGCATCTACGCCTTTTTCTCCATGATAATAACCTGTCTGGTTTGCTAAAAATCATGTCTTTGTGGAATGGATGGAGTAAAAGCTTATTGTTTGGTGTGAATGGGTGTTGTTCGGGTGCTAAACCCTTCTCTTTCGTTAATATATAATAATGATACGAAGCTCACTTGTGTGTTCAAGTGAAAAAGTAAAAGCAACTGTGAAGTGGCTTTGTTAGGTTTCTCTTGCTGGTTTGGTTCATTAAGCTTTTAATTGTACTAATCAACAGGTTGAACTGTCCAGTCCTAATGCTGAACTACGTGTGCTAGAAGTCTTTTACCACAAGATCTATAAGGTACTTTGGGCATTCATATGATACATCATGAGCATTACACGATATGCAGTGTTTCTTATGTTTTATTTTCTGGAGAACAAAGATAACTAGCGTAATGAATTCTTCTATATAAAGAAACTATCATTTTTTCTGTATTCATTATGGCCACTTGCTAATTCAAGTTTTTTCTTAGATCTTTCCACTACAAGAGAAGATAGAGAATATAAATGATCAATATTGGACACTACGTGCCGAGGAGGTGTGTAATAATTTTGTCCACTGTACTTGGTGGCTGTAGTTCCAATGAAAAGTTCTGAGTAACCTCATAAGTGCGTCTATCAATTGGTGCAGATTCCAGAAGAGGAGAAAAATATAGGTCCAAATGATCGGCTAATTCATGTTTATCACTTCATGAAAGATATTAATCAGACTCAGGTAGTGCACTTATGAAGTTGTACTTGGAGATAGCTATTCAATACTTTTTATGTCAAGAATTGACATTATTTTGACCTACAGCAAATTCAGAACTTCGGAGACCCTTTCTTTCTGCTTATTCATGAAGGTGAGACTTTAGCAGAAGTCAAGAAGCGCATACAGAGTAAACTGCAAGTCTCTGCTGATGAATTTTCCAAGGTGATCCATCTATTGAAGTTTCTTTAAATGGTGGAGTGACAACATATTATATTCATAAATAGTACCACTATTTCTGATCTGGTCTTCTGTAATGTGCAGAATTCAGATGCCATACTTAACTATCAAATTTTATCAATCATCTAAAAAATTTCCAGTCACTTGTCAGGAAAAAAATCCCGTCCATCAAAAGTGAATTAGATGCACATATTTTATGTCTTATAGAATGGTTTGCCAATTATTTTGCGAACTGTGACAGCAAAGTAATATAACAAAGTGATATTCAGTAACAGATTATTGCTGTTCTTTTTCTTGTCATTGTCTTTCCTCTCCTTTTACCTTGAGTTGCATTGCATATTATGCAGCTACAGAACTGATATAATATTCATGTGAGCAGTGGAAATTTGCGTTTATATCGATGAATCGGCCAGACTACCTCCAGGATTCAGATGTTATATCTACTCGCTTTCAGGTAAATTGTTTGATGTTGCCTACATGCTTGTCTAGCTGTTTCCATGCACTTGTCCTGTTTGCTGACCTTTGTCATCTGATTACTACAGAGGAGAGAGGTCTATGGAGCTTGGGAGCAATATCTTGGGATGGAGCACACTGATACTGCACCAAAAAGGGCTTATACAGTGAATCAGGTATGCTACTTTCTTGTGAAAAAATGCTGTCAAATTTTCTAGTGTTGATTTTGTGCCCGGTATTTGTGTCATCATTGCTTAGACAAGCATGTAATGCTTTATGATCTCACTAGCTACATCTTTATGAGATCTGTAATCATCGCTATTTTCAGTGAATGGGTTAAAAGGATCTTTGAGTCTGCATGATAACGTAGAGAGTTCACTATTAATCCGTTTTATCTGTGTATGTTTGACTCTGTTGCCTAGAATGGTTTTATAATTGCCACCAACCAGGAAAGACATTTTAATTTTTCTTCAGATATTTGCTGAGACTATGTTTTGAGCTCTGGCATGCACGGTTACATGTCCTTTGAATTTTTATGCACTTCACTGTACCATTCATATCATGTTTCGTTTCGTATTCAGGTTTTGTTATGTAACCCTAACTTTCTTCTGGTGATTTCAACTACCTGCAGAACCGTCACTCATACGAGAAGCCAGTCAAAATTTACAATTGAAATTTCTAACTGGTCTGGCCTCATGGTGAGGTACCCCATATGAGAGGAGCAACCAAAAAGGCAGGATAAGGAATTTGTACTGTCAGGGGGAAACCTCATAGTTGTCAACCATTCGGGCCATGACCATCTATTCCAGTGCTACAGGCCAGCCGCTGTCATCTCATCTGTAGCAGCCAGATCCCACAGCAATGATTTTTTTTTCAAGATTTTCCTTCTTTGCCCCCGGGCGATGGTGCTAGAGCATTGATGTCCGTTTCGGTTGGGTACAAGGGCCAGATATTGCTTCATTCTTAGAGCAAAGTTGGGTACATAAGATTTTGGTAGGAGGCGTGTATACAGGCAGGCGGTATATGTTGTCATGTACTGCTGTTAATGTAGTGACAGTGGTTGACTTGTAAATTGGTTCCAGTTTCCAGCGCATGTCTGAAAAAGGAGAGTAATTTTGGGTCCTTTCAGAAACATGCAATATTTGACTTCTTGTTGCAAGAAACTACAACTTGCTCAAGGCCCTACTGCTTCGATTATCACTAAAGCAAGAGAAAAATTGTACCTTTTATTTTTGCAACGTGACCGTGATGTGCCAAAATAGTTTGTATGCTTCTTAAATTGACCCAAAAGTTGTAAGTAGTTTCCTGCTGCTGAAGTCAACGTAGTTGTAGGTTTTTTCAAATCTTGAAAAAGTTCTCAGAATTTATAATGCGGCGGAGGCCATAACTCATTGCTAGCATCGTTTTTGTTTGGAAATAAGCATCTTTTGATGGTCGCATGCGAATTCGATGGTTTGACCATGACGACTCACCATGTTATGGTGGCCGATTGGTTAAGTGCATCCAGAGACAGTTTTTTTTTTTTGGCGGCGGTAATTAGAAACTCGTTTTTAGTTCTGTGTCATTAATTAAGTTTGTCGTGTTTTGGCATAGCAAAGTGCAGTCACAAGTGAAAATGTCATTTTGAGTTTGTCCAAAGCGATCTGATGACTGTAAGTCACTCTTCGTGCGTGTTGATTTTAAACATGTGAAAATGTCACGAGTATATTAACGAATTTTAATAAAAGTATACATTAACAAAAATTTATAGATATATTTATAACAAAATGTGGCGGTCAAAGTATATGAGATAATTGACTTTACACGACTTGAAAACGTCATACGTGACTGCATGGATTCTCAAGGCACCTATGTACCGGATGTGTAGCATGCAGTGTAGGTGAACAGACAATACCATATAGCCATTTTCTGAATGTAAGAGCAACTCGAGCAGTAGCCTCAAAATTAGGCCCCTACTTTTAATTTGGGTGTTCTTTTTACTTCTTGTGGCTCAACTTTTTTGCTTCAACTCCAACACTAGCACCCAAATTTGGGCCCCCAAACCTATTCAAGAGAGAATGGCAAGAGACCCACTCGTAATTGTCTTTTTTTTCCTCTTTCTTCTTCCTTTGGACAGGGACACAATTAGAGCATCAAGCCGGTGGTCATGCACATGCAAGGGAAGAGAGAGAGAGGGAACGTGCGCTAGGGCTAGGATACGCGATGGAGGATGGGGGCTGTCCTGTTGGGCCAACAGGAATGAGATCTAGGAGAGAAATATGGGTGCCCAACCAAACATGGGGTCTGGAGTAGGGGCCGTGTTGGAGTAATGTTTTTAGCCTGAGCACCCATATTATAGCTATTGGGGCTTGTGTAGGGACCTTGCTGGAGTTGCTCTAAGGCTTTGTTTAGTTTCTCTCCAAAATCCAAAATTTTTCAGAATTCCTTGTCACATCGAATCTTTGAACACATGCATGGAACATTAAATATAGACAAAAATAAAAACTAATTATATAGTTTGT
>Ga0182004_10003209_pt1 | contig 12968 bp, 15 predicted proteins | sample Sormic07211540_1_FD_120479 | JGI IMG/M metagenome (GOLD analysis project Ga0182004, IMG submission 120479) | Endophyte microbial communities from Sorghum bicolor roots, Mead, Nebraska, USA - 072115-40_1 MetaG | ecosystem: Host-associated > Plants > Roots > Unclassified | place: USA: Nebraska... | reverse complement strand
GGATACTTATAGGCAGCAACCCACCAACGGACAGATCCGATAAATGAGGTAACTCCCCCCATAAATGCGCCACCTAACGGCTTTTTTCTCCTCACAGACGGGACGCTCCGAATTTTGCGCCGGTACAGTGTCGCAACGGCTCCCGCCTAAAAAGACGCGCCCAACGGGCAGAAAGGCGAACCGCCGCGGCCACGTCCTTCCCTTGTAAGCCAAGGAAGGCACCAACGAAAGCCTCAAGAGGTCGCAGGCTGACCCGACGGAAGGGTTCGACAGCCGATCTCGAGCACCAAAGTCAGGGATCCCCAGCGAGTGGTCGACAATCAAGGCCCGCCTCGAGAACTCGCTGGGGATGACCGAGGTAGGGTTAAGACGGTCGAGAGGAATCCCCCTGAAGGGAGGCATCGAGCCGCTGGACTCTATCGAACGAGCCCAGTATCCCCGACCACGCTGACCCTGCTTTATGAGAACGCCTCCGGGCTACAGCTGACCCCCTCGAAAGGGGCACAGGTTCTCACTTGGACTACCCGTTAGGAGCTCAATCTAGGGTGGATGACGCTTGCTCTATCGAGAGTACATTGAAACCCCTACGCAAAACGAGCCAATCAGAACCGTCCACCACTGGTGTCGACAGCGTTTCTGCGAATCAGGCAATATAACCCACAAAGAAGTCAAAAACTCCTCCAAGGGCTCGAGGGCTACCCCCACGGGGTCGCTCGTGCGCCCCTACGGAAACTCGACCACGGAATAAAGCCTCCACCCGAGCGCCAGTGCTCAAATAGAGGCTCGGGGGCTACTATCGAGGATATCAGTAAGGGGTATCCCAACTGATGTACATAACAAGACTATCCATACACAAGTCAAGGCCCACAACTCGACGCTCTAACCAGTCACACCAACAGTCATCGACGGCTTAGTCGTGGGCACGCATGTACGTCGCGACAGCAGTCATGTCCGGAGTGGTTGAGGCGATGTCTTTCACGCCTGACTCTTCTTTGGGAAGGAACGTGTTCGCTCGAGGTTCCGATGCCGCGTAGGGCCTTGCTGATCGGGGTGCTGACTTTGGGCACCTCGAGGGGGGCCGTGACATGACGTCCCGACTGTCTCACTATGCCCTTCCATACTCTGTCTCATCTGAGGGACAAGGCTGCAAAAAGGGGCGATTGGATGGGTGCTTGTTCCCTATCACGCTTCCTGTGACTGTCGGGTTAGGTGAGAACGCGACAGGCGCATTAAATGCCCAGGTTCCCGTACCCACGTCAGGCGGCGGACGGCGTCCTTGCGCTCGAGGCCTGTTGATTCGTATGAGCTAGTTCCATATTCGACGGTCGCCGTCCAGTCGAGCCTTGGTCGATTCACACGACCCTTTTTCCGTGTTCGAGGCTGTGGTAAGCATCGTGCTTTGGTAGTCGCGCGTGCAAGAAGGGGCGTCGAGTCGGGGGCCTCGATTTGTGTACGGGTCCTCCCATTATGAGCATGGGTCGAGGTACCCCTTCGGGACATCCTCGACACTTCACGTGGACCATCATGGCTGAGGAAGCTCTCGACAAACTCAAGAGGATATTGACCACCGCTCTAGTCCTAGTGCCTCCTCAACCCGCAGAACCTCTACTCCTTTACGTTGTGGCAATGACCCAGGTTGTTAGTGCAGTGGTCGTGGTTGAAAGGCCAGAGGAGGGGCACACGCTTCCAGTTCAGCGGCTGGTCTACTTCATTAGCGAGGTGCTCTCACAAACAAAGGTACGATACCCCTAGATTTAGAAAATAATCTATGCAGTGATTCTCGCTTGACGCAGGCTGCAGCACTACTTTCTCGGCCATCTGATCACGGGGGTCTCGTCCTTTCCGCTGGGTGAGACCATCCAAAATCGAGAGGCCACTGGGAGGATCGCCAAATGGTCGATCGAGCTCATGGGGGAGGCCCTCACATATGCACCTCGCAAAGCCATCATGTCCCAAGCACTGGTGGACTTCATCACAGAATGGACAGACACCCAGCTCCCCCCTTCTCATGTCCAGGCGGAATTCTGGATGATGTACTTCGACGGGTCACTCATGAAGATAGGGGTGGGGGTAGGCTTGCTATTCATCTCACCTCTTGGCATGCACATGAGGTATGTGATTCAAATACATTTTGCAGCATCTAACAATGTCGCAAAGTACGACGCCCTCGTCAACGGGTTAAGAATCGCTATCGAGCTCAGGGTCCGATGCCTCGACGTTCAAGGTGATTCTCAGCTAGTCATTGACCAAGTCATGAAAGCCTTGAGCTGTCAGAACCCAAAAATGGAGGCTTGCAGCAAAGAAGTACGTAAACTGGAGGACATGTTCCACGGCCTTGAGCTCAACCACATCGCCCGATAGTACAATGAAGCGGCTGACAAGCTTGCTAAGATTGCGTCCACTCGAGGCACTGTCCCGCTAGACACGTTCTCGAGAGATCTGCTCGAGCTGTCCGTCGACCTCAGCGTAGTAGCTATCGTCGAGGCGCCAGCTCCTGAACCTGTTGACATGGTCGAGGCTCTCCTGGCAGCGGTGGAAGTAATGGAGGTCGAGCAATCCCCTCGACTCCCTAGCTGACCATTCGACTGGCGTACGCCCTTCCTCGACTGCCTGATCTAAGGCGAGGTACCAAAAGATCGGGCCGAGGCCCGTCGTATCGCTCGACCGGCCAAATCATATGTGATCTATCGCGAAAGCAAAGAACTGTACTGGCGAAGCCCGATGGGGATTTTGCAGCGCTGCATCACCGTGGAAGAGGGACGGAAGCTCCTCAAGGATGTGCACTCAGGGGCTTGTGGCTACCACGCAGCTCCTAGAACCCTCATCGGCAATGCCTTTCGACAAGGTTTCTACTTGCCAACGGCCATTCCTGACGCCATCAAGCTCGTGCGTTCGTGCCACTGATGCCAGTTCTACGCCAAGCAAACCCACCTCCCAGCTGACGCTCTACAAATGATTCCCATCACTTGGCCGTTCGCGTTATGGGGCCTCGACCTTGTGGGTCCTCTCCAGAAAGCAGTAGGTGGGTATACCCATCCGCTGGTGGCTATCGATAAATTCTCAAAATGGATCCAGGCTTGACCCATCACTAACATTCGCTCCGAGCAAGCCATCCTTTTATTCACCAACATAATCCACCGATTTGGGATACACAACATCATCATCATCGACAACGGCACACAATTAACTGGCAAAAAGTTCTTTTACTTCTGTGATCGGCATCACACCCTTGTGAACTGGTCTGCAGTGGCTCACCCTCGAACTAACGGTCAGTTCATGCGTGCCAACGACATTATCTTACAAGGGCTCAAGCCTAGAATCTACAACCGGTTGAAGAAATTTGGCAAAAAATGGGTTGAGGAACTCTCCTCAGTCCTATGGAGCTTAAGAATGACACCAAGTAGAGCCACGAAGTTCACTCCATTCTTCATGGTCTATGGCTCCATGGTCATGCTCCCAATAGACCTTGAGTATGGGTCACCTCGACTGAAAGCGTACAACGAGCAGACGAACAAGGAGACTTGAGAGAACATGGTCAACCAACTCAAGGAAGCTCAAGACATGGCCCTCCTCAACTCAGCAAGGTACCAGCAGAAGCTTCGACATTACCATGACAAGCACGTGCGCAAGAGGGACCTGAACGTGGGTGACCTCATACTACATCGACGATAAAGCAATGAAGGATGCCACAAGCTGACCCCACCTTGGGAGGCTCCTTACGTGTTGGCCGAGATATTGAAGCCTGAAATGTACAAGCTCATGGATGAAAAGGTGGCAGTCTTCACCAATGCATGGAACATCGAACAACTACGTCGCTTCTAGCCCTAGAGCTTCGAGGCTTTATATTTCCTACAAGTCTTGTACCATCATGGCTCTATGAATGAATAAATGAATGAAAGTATTTTCTAAGTACTGCATGATGACTTCACTAAATATCGACAATAAGAAGAAGTCTTGGCTATGCCCCATCATAGCCAAAACTCCCTCGGGGGCTAGCAGGGGGAACCCCACAGGCTCCCAAAAAACTTGAACATTTTTTTCCAAAAAGCTTGACGTTATCTTTTACTTTTTAAGCACTAAGGAAACCCCGTACGATTGAGTAGTAAAGACGCCTCGAGCCCCCTAAGGCTTGGGGGAAGTCGAGATAGAGAATCCCTACGCCTCTGGCCAACGGTAACTCTACTCACACCCTCACCCTCAACGCAACCGAGGTCGTTTCCAGAAAGAGCAGTCGAGGAACACGAACTTAGGCAGCAATGCAATAAAGGAGACTTGAGCGTAAAAGTAAACAAATATCCAAAGAAAATATGAATGTTAAAGCCACTTAGGCTACAATGATGTTCAAAGATAACTACTAATATATTACAATGGGTCTAGGTACCCAAATTAGGCTCACAGGCCTCGGTCATCATTTCCACCATCTCTACTCTCGTCCCCCTCTTTTGTATCCACGCCGGCCTCCAGAGGAAGCACCTTTGGCTCAAACAGCTTCGCCAGCCTCTCGCCTGGACCCTCCGCTTCATCGATCAAGGCATGGAGCCTCTCCTCATTCTCTACATCGGCCTTAGAGATGTCGGTGACGAAGCCATGGGACACTACCTCCATATCATAGGAGAAGCCCGAGCAAACAATAGCTAAAGCTCGCATCACCCTAGTGTGGAGTGTGTCCCACACTTGGTCCCTCATAGCAGTGCCCAGGTAGAACAGCTGGTCGACCAGAGCGTCACCTAGGGCCGCCTCCCCCGCCTCTTTCGCAGGCTCTAGCTCCCAAGAGGTCAAGAGGTCATTGATTGCCGTCCTTAGCTGACCAGTCAACACAATCTCCCCCTCGAGCTGTTCCTTAAGAGACTGAGAGTCGACCTGGGCTGCCAGCAGATCGTCTTTAAGCCCTACAAAGATCGAAATAAGGAATCAGATGATAGAAAATGAGCACCGCAAAAACAAAGTAAACGCAAGGGTGTAGAAAACTCACCGCATATTTTCTCCTCGAGAGTTGTGTTCTCATGGACAAAGTCAGTGTTAGCTTTCTCGATCTTCTTGTTAGAGCGGGCTAGCTCCGTCTTCTCGACCCGCAGGTCCTCGATTAGCTTGCCTGACTAAAAGATGGCATCTTCTTTCTCCCACAGTGCTTTCTTAAGAGGGTTGATGTCATCGGAAAGGCTATGAGAGCGGGCTTGTTCTACCTCAAGGCCCTCTTGGGCCTTCTTCTCGGCCTCCTCTACGGCGCCTCGGGTGATCTCACTCTTCAGCTGCTCCTCCTTCAGCCCAGCATAGTTGCCTCGACTGGTAGCAAGGTCCAACTCCACTTTCCTTTTACCCTTGTCCAGCTCAATGGCCTCACCCTTGTACTGCGCCGCTTCTTCTTGAGCCTTGGCGACCACCTCCTCGGCTGAAGCGGCTTGTTCTCTCGACTGAGTGGCCTCCTTTTGGGCTTTCTCTGCGGCCTCCTTGGCAATGTGGGCATCTTCCTCGGCCTGGTAGACCTTCTCGCTCGTACTAGACAAAGTCTTCCGAGCCTCTGTCAGAGCGGCCTCCGTCTTCTACCTCTCCTCCTCGGCTGTAGTGAGCTCCTTGTACGCCTTGAGAAGCTTCTCCTACAACTTGAGGAGCTTGTCCTGAAGAATGGGGACCAGCTCCCACCCACCCTTAGTAATGTGAATAAAGCTAGACTTCAGCTGGGAGGTTTCTTTCAGATCCCGCAAAAGAGCACAAGGCAGTAAGCACACTAATAGAGCAAGAGACTCAGAACAACCTGGAATAGAAATATCCTTACAAAGAAAGCCTGGCCCAGGCTGTTGTTGACGATGTCTGACATCAGCCCCAGGATATGCTTCATCTAGAGGCGGAGCTCCTTGAGGTGTTCCCACTTCTCGGCCTCCTTGCTGTCATCCATCACGATGTTCAACTCCTCTAGGGACATGAAACACCGAAGGCGGACGTTCCCAGGGCCCTAGTGCTCGAGCTCTTCCTTCGTACGTTCCTTTAACCCTCATATGAGCTCTTGCACCACCTCAAGCGAGCCTCTATGATGCAGGAACAGGTCAATGAGGGAAGGGAACCACCCGTCCTCATGGACAATAGCCCAGGTCCCAGCCTCGTCCGCCTCGCCGCCACCTAAGGTCCTGGCCACATCCTCTCCACCAGCACCAGAAGTCTTGGCTACGTCCTCCCATGGCCGCCGACCCTATAGATAGCCAAGAGCGATCCTCTCAATGCCGTAGAGGGTCCCCTTGATCTCCGAGTTTGGGTCCAGGGGCATGCGCACGCCCAGTGCCAACGCCACGACACCATCCTCCCGACGCGGCTTGGCCAAGATGGTAGGAACCCACCGGGATGAAGCCATGGGGGAGTCGCAGGGTCGTAAACGGGTAGCCCATCTTCACTTCTCTCAGGCCCATGCCCCAACTGTCCTTGCTCGAGCTACCCCAGCAGCCCTTGCGCCTCCAGCTACTGCTGCCCCTGCTCGAGCTGATCGCGCTGCTGCTCCAGCTGCTGCAACTCCTGCTGCTGCTATTTCTCCAATTGCTCCTCCAGCTACTGTTGCTACTTCTGTTGTTGCTGCCACTCTTGCTGATGCTACTGCTGCTGCTTCTCCTAGTGCTCCTCTAGCTGCTGCTGCTGCTACTGTTGCTGCTCCAACAGCTCCTGCTGCCGCCATTGCTCCTGTAGCTCCTGCTTCTCCTCTTCCTCTTCTTCCTTCTTCCTTTGCTCCTCCTCGACGGCGCGGAGCCTGGTGGGCCACAACATCTGCCCCTTGACTCGAGGGATCTCAGTCCCTTTGTCTGTGACGCGATCGCACGTCGACGGCGGGCCTTCCCCGGACTCATCACTAATAGTGATCGAGTCGCCCTCCCCCCTAGCGTGGGTGACATGGAGCCCCCCTCCTAACCTTGGAGGCATGGCACCTCACCGTATCCATGAGGCGGTGGGTCACTCATCGAGACATCGCTCCCCTCTGACAGTCGAGGCAGGACCTCGTTGCCACCAGCAGGTGACCGGGAGTCGGGAGAGCCTGCATACACCCCAAAGCACAAGTCAGCCGTAGGGAGTCCAAGCGCTGGGCAAAACCAACATGAAAACGTGGAAGGGAAGCCAATCACTTACAAGGTGCCTTGGGGCTCGCACCTATCTTGAGCCTCTTGGTAGTCGAGGGTTGGGCTTGCTCTAGCTGCCTCTTCAACCTGAGCATGAGGGAAACAATCTGAGTTGGTTAGCAATAACGAACAATGAATTGACAAAGATAGCGTTGTGGTCTAGAGATCTTACCCCACATGGAGGACGACCCTCCTCCAAGTCCTACGACCAGCTGGCCTCGGGCCACCACGCGTTGGGGCCCTTCGCTGCTCCATGACAGGAGCAGGCCTCGGCTCCACTTTCCCTTCCTGGCGGTCCTCAGGACTCGTGCTTCTTTGATGTCCTCCTCCCTTGCTCGAAGCCACCACGGTAGCACGGCCTCGAGTCAGCGGCCCCGTTCCACAAGCCTTGACCCGATGGCCCGGGCAGGACGCCTGGTGTGGTCATGGCGGTAGCTCGGCAGGAGGCGTGTCGGCACGAGGACAGTGAGGTGACGCCTCCTATTGGCGACCCTCACGGTCTCTGTCTTGAGGAAATGTCGGCCTACGGTGGGCCTTGCAGGACTCGGTTGAGGCGGGCCGCCATTCCCTCAGAATCCTCGTCTTCATCATCGTCATCATCGTCATCTTCATTAGGAGATTCCTCCTTGGGCCTCCCCTCATGCCTCGCCTTGGCCCGACGCTCCTCGAGAGCTTGCAGCTTGAGGTTCTTCCTCTTCTCCTTCTTCCTCTCTACATCTTGCACAGACTTGTGCTTCTCGGTAGAGGTGCGCCTTTTCTCGTGCTCAACATCATCCTCCTTCACAGGGGGCTTCGAGGACCTAGAATCGATTGCCCCCTAGCAAAACAAACATAGATCTTAGGATAAGCAGAAAGGAAACAATGGAACCAAAGACAATGGGCAAGCGATAATGGCTCGAGGGGCTTACCAAATCATAATAGCCCTCGCCAGGCTTCATGGGGAAGGAATTCACATGCTCCGGCTGAAAGTCACCCGAGACGGCTTCCCTGACCCTGGTGGCAACCTCCTCGTCTGGGAGCGCCTCGTTCGACATCCGGCACGCCTCGAGGTCCCACGATAGGACACAGGGACCCATCTTGTCCATCCTCAGCAGTTCAGACATCAACAGGAGTACCCATCGATGGTGAACCATCGAGAGGACAAGATCTGTAGTTAGGGCCTCCTCGTGTAGATGCCTCAGGGCCTCGAGAAGGGGGCAGAGCCGAGCCTGGTGGGTCTTGATGACGATGTAGTTCCAATTGTCGGGGTGCTCCTTGATTAGCTGCCCAGTGTAGTTGGGGAAGAGGCCGTCGTCGTTGCACAGGTAGAACCACTAAGAATCCCACTGGGTGTGATTCAACGTCATCCTAGTGAGGATGTATTCTCGAGGCTCGTCCGCGTGCCCTGTCTTCTGTACCAGGTTGAGGCAGCCGGTCCACACTGGTTTCCACCCTAGGAACCCCACCAGGAGCATGGAACAGCTCACCCCAAAAGAGGTGAAGCCACAACTCCTAGTGTGGCATCACTCCCAAGTAGCCCTCACACACCGTGGCTAAAATTGTCATGGTAGAGATTGCGTTAGGGGAGAAATGCTGGAGCTCGATGCCGTAATGATGGAGGAGCGCCCTCATGATGCAGATCAGAGGAGACCTGAGCCCGTGATGGTGGAACTTGATGAAGGAAACGATGTAGCTCGCAGGTGGGCTTGGCTCCCGGTGCTCCACCGGCGGTGCCATCCACTCAGGCCATGTCGAGGAAGTGAGGGGGCACAGGAGCCCCTCCTTCTCCAAGTCCCGCAACCGGCGCTCCGTCACGATCGACGGACGCCACTCGTCGGCGGCGATAAGTCTCACCGACATCATCTTGGGCACGAGAAGGCGTGACGAAACCCTAACTATCTCTCTCAGAGCTTTCTTTGTCACATTGCGTAGGATGATGCGAGGAAAGGAGGAATGAAAGCGACGGTGGAATGCAGAAGGGGAAACAACTAAGTGGGACCTCGATATATATAGGCGCGCCGCAACGGACAGATCCGATAATCATGGTAACTCCCACTTTAAATGCACCACTTAACGATCCTATTCTCCTCTACGACAGGACGTTAAATGCACCACCTAACGATCCTATTCTACCTCCTAAAAAGGCTCGCCCAACGGGCAGGAAAACAAACCGTTGTGGCCCTTCCTTCTGTCGCAAGGTAAGTTCAGCGCGCGCCGCCGCTAGAACCTCGAGGGAGCGTAGACTGGCCCACCGACCGGGTTCGATAGTCACCCTCGAGTACCCGAGTCAAGGACGCCCAGTGAGGGGTCGAAACGAGGCATGCCTCGAGGACTCGCTGGGAGTATCTAAGGCCAAGGTAAGGAGGTCGAGAGGAATCCCCACGGACAGAGGCATCAAGCCACTAGACTCTATCAAACAAGACCAGCATCCTCGACCACACTAGCCTAGCTTTAATGAGAACGCCTCTAGGCTGTAGCCAACCCCATCGTACGAGGCATAGTTTTTCGCTTGCATTACCTGATAGAAGCTCACCTAGGATGATGATGCTCGCTCCATCGGGAGTACATCGTACTCCTCGCCCCAAAAGGGGAAACTAGCAAACAAGGCTCGGGGGTTCCCCTCAAAATTAACGCCCATCAGCCACAATGGAAATCGAGAATGCTCAGATCCAAAAGAACAATATAGCCCTCGAAGGAGTCCATGACCCCTTCAAGGCCTCGGGGGCTACCCCCGCGGGGTCGCTCGCATGACCCCCATGGAAATACGACCATCAGTAAAGCCCCTGCTCGAGCACAAGTGCTCAAACAAGGGCTCTAGGGATACTATCAAGGGTGTCAATATGGGGTACCCTAGCAAACATTCATAATGAAAAGATCCAAGAACAACTCGAGGGTTAGGCTCGATGATCCAATACAAACATAGGTCCACCAAAGCAGTAGCTCGACCTAGAACGCAGCATCGACCTAAGCCTCGAAAATGGAAATACGGTCGAGCGAATGGTCAAGGGCTCGATAGCTAGCGACCGTCGATTACAGAAAGGGTGTCGAGCGAATCGTTAGGCCTCAAGTGTAGAAGCGTTCCCCGCCGCCTGTCACGGGCATGGGTTCTAAGGCATTTAATGCGACTGCCATGCTCCCACCTAACCCGACAGTCGTGGGAAGCGTGATAGGGGAACGTGCTCCCGTCAAATCCCCCTTTTTCCCAGCTTTGTCCTCAAGATTGGAGAAAAGTACAAACCATTACAGTATAGCAGGCGTAATATCCCATCAAGGCACCGCTCTAGACGCAGCGCTCCTGTATGACAGAACCACCTGTACCGCCAGACGCTCGAGTATGCACACCCCTTCCCAGGGAAGGATTGAGCAACAGAAGTCAGCTTTCCGACCAATCTAGACATCGCGACTGTCGCAACGTACATGCGTGCTCATGCCAAAGCCAGTTCTAGATGATGTACAGGAGATAAGCTCAGGAAATGCACGTGCCATCATCACCAAAGTACCATATAACAAGACAGCTTGAGGCCACGCCGGTACGGAGGTCTCAAGTAGGTCAGTCCCATACCCCTATGAAAGCCTACTCAAAACACCTATATCCTGTAACCTAAGCCTCCCCTTAAGACTATAAAAGGGGATGCTGGGGACGATAAGAGATACGACATATGTACAACGCATTTTCACACAATCCCACAACTAGCTAGGACTTAGAATCCTTAGTTGGATCCACTTGTATTCGCCCTTGTACAAGCACTTAGGTGCAAGATAATACACATTCTCCCCCCACTAGACGTAAGGCCTTCTTTTGCCCAACCCAGAATAAACTCTTGTGTCACTCTTGCATAACTATCTAGAAAAGGGAGCACGAACACAAATTCACTCGTTGGGGTTACCCCCAGGGTCCAAACACCGACACATATGATCAAAGCAGACTAAGAACAATATAATTGAGGACTTAAGCAAATAGAATAAAGTCAATTTTGATATAATCAAATAGGTCAAAGTCATATTCATAGTAGCAAGAACTTATATAAATATAACAAAGAGAATAAGAGTTTACCAATAACTGAAGATTGATCCAGACTCCAAGATTAACTTGACTCGTTCTAGAGATATTCCTATGTACCTATGCTAAAGAACTATAGAGATCTCATTGAGATAGTCGCTAAGGATCCGATAGAGACAGATCCATTCGAGGGACCCCTCTCCATCTAATTCTTCTCTTGATCTTCTTAGACAATAATGAACTCTCTTCTAGGGGGGTTTGGGTATTTATTTATAGCCCCCTATGAAGCACCACAGCCCATGGATCAAATCAACTTAAACGTGCGCTTTAGATTACTCCTAAAAGTCAGTGGAGGCAGGATCCGCGAGGTTCACCATGATTGGCTGAACCCTCCGAACAGCCGCCCCTGATAGGGTGGGACACCTACCCCTGCACTATGGTAGGTGGGCCCCACCTTTCACGTGGTGTCTTCCCAACGCTTCTGGAGTATTCCTGGGTTGACGTTTCACATATTCGCTCTATGTAAATCTAACATATGGACCTTCTTTTGTTCTTATTCCAATAACCTCGTGCAGAAATAGATAATCACCACAACTTGTGGAGATCTGTTAGTGATAAGACCTATAGCTAGATAGTATTATGATTTAAGTCCTTTCTGATGCTATGTTGACGATTAAAAGGGGTACTTATCTTCCATCAACAAACTCCCCCAATCTTACCTTTTGCTCAACCCTAAGAAAAGATAGACTCACTGATGGATCAAGAGTTGCTAAAATGTTTTCACACCTCACAAGTACACAAGTGTTCAATCAAGGACTCTCCTGTAAATTAGAGTGAACTATTTTGACTCAAGACTCATCCATATTACCTTTAACCATAGAGCTTATTGTTATCACTCAGGTCTTGGGCAATTGAAAGATAGAACAGTTAAGTCAAGCACTATGGTACTCACCCTTTGATCAACTATTACTCCTGAGTTTTTCGAAGATTGACAAATAAAACTCAGAGTTTCCTTGTATGACAGTTTCCTGTCTCTCTCATATGTGGTATTTTTGGATCCTCTCAAGGCAAGTGCAAAGATGTCTTCTCTCTCACCCTACTTCTAATAGACTTTTGTGGAGCTTATAGGTGGGAGAGACAATTCAAACCTACTTGCATGAATTGCATAGTTAAACCATGGATCCAGAGAAACTAATTATACAATCAAGTCATATGTGCATGTGAGTGCAGTGAATGAAGTGAATTATAATAATGATGGTGATAATGGGATGTGATAACTAATAGTGAATATCTATTTCTACAATTGCTCCTCGGGGATAACATATCTCCCTAATCTAAAAACAAGGACTTGGCTGTCTTTTTGTTCTTTTGCATTAGGACTTTTTGTCCTCTTTCTTTCTTCTTCTTCTCTTTTTTTTATGATCAGCAACCCTTTTAGTGCACTAATAGCAATATGGAGTATTAATTGAAATAATTGGAGCTTATTGAATAAGTAGAATAAGACATAATGAATGTTTTTGGGTGTCTTCTCCTAGTGTAGGAGTAAAACAATTTGTAAGTGGATGTGGAATGTGTGTGGGTGAATGCGTGTCTCTAGGATAGAAATGACACAGAGTATAATGCATATATATGGGTGGTACTTCTAGGAACAGAAGTTGCAAATGATGAATGTGGTGAATGTCAGTGGTTGTATACTTCTGAGGACAGAAGTAGCTAAGATCAATGGATGGAGAGCACATAATATTGACTTTAACTGCATGACTGTTGACGGCCCTTAAGTACTAAAATTAATAATCAAATAAACATGAAAAAGGATCAATATGAAACAAACATCTAGAATAGGGGTTTTATCTGACAGAATTCCACGAGCTTTGGTGTTTATCTATTTCTGCAGG
>Ga0182004_10003208_pt1 | contig 12969 bp, 12 predicted proteins | sample Sormic07211540_1_FD_120479 | JGI IMG/M metagenome (GOLD analysis project Ga0182004, IMG submission 120479) | Endophyte microbial communities from Sorghum bicolor roots, Mead, Nebraska, USA - 072115-40_1 MetaG | ecosystem: Host-associated > Plants > Roots > Unclassified | place: USA: Nebraska... | reverse complement strand
ATAAAGCACTAGCAATTCTAATATTTGCGATGCGTAATGGGATCTACGAAAATGGGTGGGATGTGGCACCTTCGGAGTAGTCATCGCCTAACTCCTCCCGATACTCCCGATCCTCGTCAGTCCGATCCTCCTCCGACTCTGCACGTAGATTATTGGTCGCCGAAGCGACCCCTATAGATGAGCACAAAGAACGAATAAAAACGAAAAGATCCAAATGTACACAAAAGTATATCATCAAGTAGAAATTTATTTTATATAAATTTCGATATTTATCGTGTGATTTTTCTATATGATTTTTCTACGATTTTTAGCAATTATTTAATATATTAAATAAAACCTAAAAATTTAACTACTAAGAAACTGGTGGACTATAGCTCTATTGTGTAGATCCTGTCGAGATGAACCCAACGCAATTTGAACCACTTCATTTGGAATTAAAATGAGTGAGTTATGATTTTCTAAAGGTTTATTCTATTTACAAAAAGAAAAAGGAAATTCTCCTCTCTCTGGACTATGCGTGGGCCGAAACCTGGGGACAAGGCCCGTGCGGCTTTCTTCTCTCAGGCCGGCGCTGGTGCGAGTGGGCCTGGACGGGAAACAAGGCCCATGTGGCCTTTCTCCTCTCGGGCGAGCTGGGCCTGGCCATGCTCGGCCCATCCGGCCTCTTTGCAACACGGGGCAGAGCAGCGGCGGCGTGGCGCAGGGCACGGCGCGCGGCGCGGCGGCGTGCGCGGGGCAGCGGCGCATGAAGCGGACGTGGCGCGCGACGGCGGCGGTCCAAGCAGAGGGAGAGAAGAGGGGGCGCGTTCTCACCCTTGAACGAAGTGGCTCGCCGACGACGATGCTCCAGGGTTCTTGGCGGGCGGCGAGGGCGGCTCCGGTGTGCATGACGGCGGTGTGGTGGCGGCGTGTGGGTGCTCGGTGAGGCGAGGTCGCTCGGCGCAGGGTTGACGGCGGCGTGCGGCAGGCGGTGTGCGCGGCGTCGGAAGGGCGTCGGCGGCGCGATCAGGTGCGGTGCGTCGTGGCGCGGCGGGGTGGTGGCGTAGGTGCGGGGTGCGGCGTCGTGGGAGGCCTTTTATGAGCTTGGCGGCGCGGTGCGGTTGGCCAGGCTCGGTCCTTGGGTGCGGTTCGTGCGGGGAGTGGCGCGCGCGCCGCAGGGTGCAAAGCGGGTGCATGCGTGTCGCGGTGCGCGGGGTTCGCGGGTGCGCGTGGAGCAGAGCGCGAACGGGTTGTGCGGCTGGGCGAGGTCGCGCGGCAGTGCGCATCGCGCGGAGGCGCGCGCATGCGCTGCTGGTTGCGCGGGCGTGCGAGGGCGGCTTCGGCATGCGCGAGAAGAATGGGTCGCGGCTGGATGACCACAGCCTCATCTCTATGCATGATCAATGCTCACCATCCGAGAGAGCGGAGGGAGAAGAGGGTTGCCCGGTGCCTCAGTCAGAAATAGAAAGGAGAGTAGAGGACATATGGCTATTGTTTCTTACATGAAAGAGACTTGAGGGAATTGTGGGCAGCCATGAGAATAATGTTGCCTCCTTTTATTTGTAACTAATAGAGGGTAGGCTATATATGGATTATTACTGCTTCCAGAGATTGTTGTGATGCGACATACGTGCATGGTTTGGCCAAATTAAAGTTAGGAGTGTGGATTGTTACGTGAATGAGAAGTATATATTTATTCTTTTTGTTATGTGAGTGCGGATTGTTTTACCAAGGACCGGTACACCCTTATATGGCATTAGTTTAACATAGTAATTTAATAGAGTTAATAATTATTTATCACTTAAATAATTATTTAGAAAATTGAACAACAATACAAAAGTCAAAATAAAATTTCAAATCACCATCATGAGTTATAATGCAATAAGAGTATATGCTTTTGTAATAAAATCCTAGGGTGACAATATAACAAAAATAAATGCAATGTGGTGAGGCTTGCTACATGCCACTCATCAATCATGGGATATTTTCATAAAAAAAAATTGTAGTTGCTATTTCTGTATTTGGTAATTTTTAGGGTTGTCACAACTACTACCTTGTATGGTTTTTGCTGAGCTTGTGGTCCCGTGTTCCTCCTCGGAGGGGGTCAAAACCTTGCACTTGGGGCAGTAGGATGATACTGGGGACGCCCTACCATGGGTGCTCTTGTCTATGATGATCCAGCCTCAAAAGTCCTTTTGCAAGACTTGGATGCACTATTTTGTTATTATTGTTTTCTTGAGTCAGATAGTCACTAATGTAAGCATTGAAAGTGGTCCTGGTATTGGTTCCCAGGGTCTTCAGCATTTTTCGATTCATGCCTCTTTGAAAGTAACAATCTTCTTTGTATCCTTGTTGACAAACTCTTGAGCATAGTGGGCAAGGTTGTTGAAAGAATGTAGGTACTCCTTCATGGTCCTGGTACCTTGGGACAGCTTCAGGAACTTAGAGATCTTCATTTCCACTAAGCTAGGTGGAATTTAGTTTCCACAAAAGGTGGTGGTAAAGCAGTTCCAAGTGATGGGGGTACCTTCAAGGTATGTAGTGCGATGATGAAACAACCAAATCCCTATGGGTCCCTGCAACTGATGCGTGGCATACTCTGGCTTCAACTCTTATGTCATCTTGAGCAGATGGAACTTTTGTTCCATGGTGTTGATCCACTCGTTAGCTTCCAGGGTTTCCACCACTTCCTTGATGATGGGGATCTTGGTGTCCATGAAGTCCTTGAACGAGCCATACTGATTGACTTCATGGCCACCCACATGACCACTAGGATTGGCCAGACGGTGGTGTTGTCAGTAATGTGGCATAGAGCAACTTCCATGTTCTCCTACATACCTTCTATATTGTGCTAGCTTCCAAGAAATTGTACAAAGGTTATGTGATGTATAGGGGAGGAGGAGTTGGTGCCTCATGATTTTCATTTCCACAAGCAGCGCCTCCTGCTCCTAAGGAACTACCTCTAGGGTCCCAAACATGGCTACCACCGCCACACTCATTGCGATGGGTTTCCACCATCTGCATGCATCAGCATTAAGTAATCATTAGGTGCTATCATTAGAATTGTAGGTATATGTGCCACAAGTCATTTTATATAACCTTCACTCTCTCTCACCCTATATCTAAAGCTTATGTGGAGCTCATAGGTGTGGAGATAACTAACACTAGTACAGGGAAGGGCTTTAGCCCCAGGCCGTAAGGGCCTTTAGTCCCGGCTACGGAACCGGGGCTAAGGTTTTAGGACTAAATGTCCAAACTTTAGTCCCGGTTCCGCAAGCCGGGACTAAAGGTCCACCTTTAGTCCCGGTTGGTAACAGCAACCGGGACTAAAAGGTGCGCCACGGTGTGTCACCTAGCCTCCACTTTTAGTCCCGGTTGGTGCTACCAACCGGGACTAAAGAGTTTTTTATTTTTTTCTTTTACTTCCTTTTCGTTTTCCATTTAGGGTTTACAATTATGTTATTATTATTTTCAAATGTGTATTGTTTGCTGCTAGTTTATGGAAACATGCACCTATAATTTATTTAATTTAAAGCATTACATATAAATATACTATAAAACACTATATATATATATATTATATGTATCTATAGGTCCATAATATAATATTTACACATATGCATCCCGGATAAAGTATTTACAACAAAATTTATCTCTACCACTCAAGCATCGTATAAATGATGATCATGATTTGGTTTCATTGGCTCCTCAGGGTTGAAGTAGCATTCGCCGCTGGGATTGAGGACTTGGTCGTTAAGGAATCATGTTATTGTCTCTTGAATTCCTTTTAGGCGCACCACATCCAACACTTGCTCCTTCAACCGCATCTCCTTCAATAGACATTAAAGAAAAAAGTTAGAGGTATGAATAAGATTTATTAAATAGCAACAAAAAAATAAAATAAACTTATTATATATACATGTTACATACTTTTAGGTGCTCAAGATTAGTTCTTTTGGCATAGACCATCATAAATTCGCACACATAGTAGCCACACAAATTGTTGCCCCGGTGTCTGCCATAGAACCCACTGAAGTAAGATAGGCTTTAAAAGTGGCGCTTTCAAATCTGGATGGTGTTTCTGTATGAACCCAGCCCAAACCCTAGCAATAAAATGATCATTATTAATTATCTATTACCGACTTAAAAGAGTAGAATTTAATATTTAGAGATCGGAGTTACCCTTGGATAATATCTATCATTTCTTGGTAATCTTCCTGTGGTTTTCTCAACGAGTCACAGATTACCAAATAACATTGCCAGAGATCAATGACAATTAGTATCCAATGAAAGCTGCATTTGTGTGCATGTAGGCAAAATAATTATATATCTTCATACTGATCTAATTAATTAGTTAAATAGAATGTACACACGATACAACACTTACTTAAAGTTATAGGGAAAGAGTATATATCTTTTGTCTTTTTGGTTGATCAAGAACCTCCGTAGATTTCTCTTCGTTTGAGTTCTCCATAAGACATACGAGGTCTTCAGGTCTTTCAATACAACATATGGATCCACAAATCCAATCTCCTTGTCATTTCTAACTCTAAGGTCCCTCATCATGTTTCTGCATATGTATAGCGGGTTTCTGTAATTAGTTATATATATACATCATAAGTTACAGTGACATTATTGAAAGAAAGAATCACTTACAGACAGAAGCAACTGATTAGAGATTTGTTAAGAGCCGCCATGTGACATAGTTTGTGTAGCTCATTAAATTGAATATAAATAATATCATAACCATAGAAGTAATGATAGTTTCTAATTCAGACGCAAAGATAGTCATCTGTTTTTTGACACACGCTGCGATGTACCATTTGTTTAGCATGTTACATTTGTGTTCCAAGTTTGTTGTGGGCCGCAGAGTTGTATAGACTCTTGCCATATGTATATTCATTTTGCCAATGATCAATTTCTAGAGCAATTTCAATTGGTGCCCCAGCTATCATTTGGGCTAAGCTAAGACTAATTTCCACAAACAAATTTTCAAGCTCATCAAATTTTAAATGTGTTGGTATGTGCTAGTCTAGCACGTCGATGTTTGAACCATATTCATTTCCAATTACTAGCGGGGGCACTGAATGCTTTGATTGTTCCCCGAGCTGTGCTACTGTTGATGGGAAATAAGACCCAGTTTTATATACTCAAAACCCCGTCAACAGTCCTCGATTCAAGGAAGATAAGCATCACATGAACATATTTATCACTAATAAAGTTCCACTTGTACTCTTAGCTTGTTCAATGCAGGGAAGAAGGAAATGAGCCCTGTGGGCCCCATAACCTAGGTCGACCAACTAGGGTTTGGGCCCACTAGGAGCTCCCCTCCATCGAATGAGCCATGGCATACTCCAAGGAGTCAATCCCAACCCTTGGATCCAAGTGTGCATGCCCTCAACGGTTCAAACACTTATCACATGGATCCTTGGGCCTACATGAAAGCAAGAAAATGTGCAACTATACTCAATTTTGGACAACACTTCACATGACAAGTGGGGACACCACCAGGAGGCCAGAGGTGGGCCAGGGGCCCGGTTGGTCAGTCGGCCGACCAACCAATTGGGTGATGCCACCTGGCCAAACCTCCCACAGTGGGACCCACAGTCAGCCAAAGGGCAGGTCGACCGACCTACATGTGGGCCCCATCTATAGTCGGTTCACTCCCACCAACCTTCCTCATCTATGGCAATGCTCCAACCGTCCATCTAAGGCGGTTGGGAGGTCAGTGCATCCAAGGGTGGAGAAGGAAGGAGCATGCGGATCGCTGACGTGGCACCCACTCTCTCACCCCTCTATAAGGAGGGGTCCTCCATCTCCCATCTCCCATCTTCCATCTATTATTTCATTTCCAAATCCCACTTGGGAGATCATGTGTAGTGTAGTGTAGTCTAGAGTGGGAGTTAGAGTCGAGTCAAGCGAAGCTCGGGTCTCCAGAGCTGTCTTCTAGAGAGTCTGGTATAGCTCTTGTACCTTTTTCTCTTGTATTACATTCTTTATATTAATATAGTCTTTGTTTACTTTACTAAGTATTTACTTCAAGTCTTTACTTTGAGTATTGCTTAGTGCATTACTATACTTGTCGTAGTGTTGTGTCTTAGTCTTATTAGTGTAGTTGCCTTTGTTAGATTAGTGTCTTCAACACCTTGTATGTGTTTCACTACCATTAGGGGCTTTGGCTATTTACGTGATAGTTGAAGTTATAAGACCAGTGTAAGCGAGGTGCTTAGGCTAGTGCTTATTATTGGATGCCACCATATCAAACGTGTTAGCGGCCGGTGGCGAAGCGTGATAGGCCTCTGCTTCCCAGTAGGTTCTATTCACGTCGGGTATGGTCTGTAGGCGCCCATAAGACAAAGGTCCGCTTGGATAGGAGTTTCATCCTCCTATTGCAGTCGACTTCCCACCGCACAAGACTGTTTGGATACTAGTCTAGTGGAGTCATTTACATTGATTAGGATTAGAACACAGAAGTAGAGTTAGATACACAGGAGTCCTTACTCACTCGTTGTCCCCCCACCTAGCTAGCTCACTACCTGTTTTCTTTACTTACCTTTACTTGACTTATCTATTATTCTATCTTGTTATTCTTACCCCACCTATTAGCACTAGTGAAATTAGATTGAGTAGACACAAACCATGGATATCCATCCATATATTTATTAGAGAGTCTTGTCCGCTTCCCGTGAGCGAACTATAAATTACAACACCGCGGATACTCACCACGGTTGAAGTGCTATAGCGGTACCTGTGCGCTTTGTAGAGTTACCCTTAGTACATCTTGCGTCACCACTAGAGTTTAGCGTTGCTTAACATTTCTGGAGGCGTTGCTTAGGGTAGCCTGACACCCTATCCTAGTAATAGCTCAGGCTTGCATTTAAGCAGTGCTAGTTAGGCGACACCATTTCTAGATACTTGTCACATCTTACTCTAGCCGTTGTGCGTTAAGATTTGCCAACAAGCATTTCTAGCATTATTGCCGGGGAAGCGTCGTACTAGGAATCTCTAATATACTCGAATCTGTGGTCTACTCTAAAATCTGAGTATCCATTAGTGTTAGGGGCTTACCCTTCACTTGTCTTGTTTCTCGTTATTGTGAATCTAGACAGTGCTTGAGTGGATTTCAATTGCCACCAAACTTCTTTGAAGATCCTGAGCAATTGTTGAGGAGAACAAGACGCCGTCAGGTTTCTCCTCAAAGGTTCACCATAGAGACCGAACCGCTCGTGGAAGGAAGTCTCGCACCAGTTGTTGAGGCAGTCATGGACCAAAATACTGTAACACCCTAGGTGTTAAGCATGCACTTAGTCTCATAAACCCTCTCATAAGCATTCTCATCAAGCATAGCATCACATGAGCATAGTAGTATTTCAAGTGTGATTTTATGTGCTTAAATTACATGATTTAAATATGATAAAAATGGTATGCTTGCTTCCAAAGTTCTTGTGATGACCAAAATAGGTTGGAATATGTTCGAGAAGAATTAAGAATAATTTTGTGAAATTTTTGGCGCTATAGAAATTGAGAATTTGATTTTATACAAAATCCCCAAAATGGATTTATTTAAAAACCTAGAAATATTTTAATTTGTGATTCAAATTCTGTTTGGAATTTGAATTTGCATCTTAAAGCAAAGTTGTAGAGGATTTTGTGGGGAACATTTCTTCTTTTTACTTCAACCCCTGAAAAAGTTTGTAAAGGCTTCAAAAATGTTGTTTAAGCTTTTTGGGAAAAGAATTCAAAAAAAAGAAAAAGGAAAGGGGGCGCTAGCAGGCCGCGGCCTCGCTTCTGGCCCGTTGGCCGAAGCCGGCCCAGCCCACACGCGCTCACCCCCTCCCCGCGCCCGTGCCAGCGCCGCGTCCACGCGCGCGGACGGCCGCGCCGCGACGCCGTGGCATGCCGGCAGCGTTCGGCCGCCGCGTGGCGCGCATGCGGCGACTTGGACGCGCCATGGTCGGCCGCCAGGTGTGCCCGGCCGCGTCCGCCTTCGCCCCTGCTGCCAGACGCGCTCCTCCGCTCGCTCTCTCGCTCGCGCAAAGCAGCAGCCGCACCGCCGCTCGCCATTGCTGCCTATGCTCGGAGCTCTTCTCCACGCTAGCTCCAGCCTCCTCCCTCCCATCCGCGACCACCAGCGACTCCGCGTCGCCCTTCCGCACCCCGCGCTCGCGCTCAATCGCGCTCGGTAAGCCTCGCGCGCCCGGTAGAGCTCACCGTAGTGAGTCGGAGCTTCAGCGACCTCTCGGCTCGCGCGGTTCTCCCTCTCCTCTCCGCCATTGCTTGCATTCTTGAGTACGTTAGCTTCGCCTTGGCATTGCGCATCCTTTCCCATCGCTAGTGCGCGCTCTACCGCAGCGAGATGGCCGGACCACGGCGAGCAGCGCCGCCGCGTCCGCCATTCTCGACGGCGAGGTAGCTCCAGTGCTCGTCAAGAGCCAAAAAGGGCACGGCTAGGTTTGTCTCGCGTTCGTAAAGCCGTAGGTGCTCTCGTGGTCGCCGGAGAGCACACCGGCGGTGAGACCCCGGCCGGTCTATGGCCGCGGAAACTCGGGATGGCTGACAGGTGGGTTCGGTTGACCTACGGGCCCCGCCTGTCAGTGCCTCTGCGGGTTTGAATCCGGGGGCACTTAGCATTTTGAGTCAGTTTTCGTTTTAAAGGATTTTCTAGAAAATGGTTAAAATCGTATGTAGTTCACATCTTGACATATATGGCTCCAAAAATGATGAAATAAATTTTGGTGTGCTCTATAAATCTAGATCTATAGTTTGATGTAATTGCATATTAGGTTTGGACAACTTTTCTGTACAAATATATTTAATCCATGTTTTTGCTGATATTTAGAAAATGCATTGTAATTAGAATACATCTCAGAAAAATGTAAATCTTGTTTTGTTAGCTTTGCATGGATGATTAGTTTCTGGGAAAAAAATATGCCACACAATATTTACTGTATAAATTAATTTATGATGATTTAATTGCTTGCATGGCAGTGGTTTATGTTTTTTAATAAATAATTGGATCATGCAATTAACGTGGAAATTTTTGTGGGTGTTTCTTATGATAGTAAGTAATTTATAAAAATATTAAATCTGTTGTTTGACGCTTGGTCAACAGTAGGGTATTTATACTTAAGTATGTTCAGAAATCTTGTGATTTTTGGTAGGCCAAACTAAGTGTCCAAATGTTATGAAAAATTTGTGGTAGACTTCATAATTAACCAGTGGTCCACTGTAATTTTTGTAGAATTTATGGATGATCAGAATTATGTGCTACTGTTGTAAGCCTAATAAAGGTTAAATAAATTAAACCTTACTATGCATGTGATGAATAACTCAAATGGTGTTTGGTGTATCTTTGAAGCATCATGTTAGCTTCCTAGTTAATAATGATACCAACTTGTAGAAGAGAATGCAATAGATGCTTATTTTGTTTGCAAGTCCTTGGATGATGTTGACTACCTTGTAGCAATATTTTTCTATGTCATCTATGCACCATGTCATAATCTTCCTGTCTTCACTTGCATAAGCATTGCACCCCGGGCATCTCACACTCCACTTATGAGCACACATGCATCATACAGGCTCGCAGGAGAATGAGGTGGGACCCGAGAAGCAGGAACTTCTGGGAGGACTAGATCTGGAACGAGAGCTGTAGGAGTGCCCGGACCACAAGCCTAGCACGTTCGAGAAAGGCAAGCCCCGAAGCATTCTAAGTCTCGTTATTCTCGCTAACTTAATTGTTATATCATGATTGTTCTTCTATGCTACATTTAAGTGGTAGGAATTGCTTGATACCGTTGATGCATACTTACTCCTTGATATCACCACTTGTTTATCTACCTTGTCCTATGTAGATAGGCTCGGAGTCTATGCTTAGCTTGCTTAGTGCGGTAGATGTCGGGTGATTTCCTCTCACCTGCGAGATATAGGTGGACACCTGAAAGTTAGTTGTTAATGCTATGATGAAAAATAACAAAGTGTGGGAATGAATTTGAGACCGGGCAGGGGCTTATGGTAGTGTTGACCGTAGTGCCCCTTCCTGTGTCGATTAAGGACCGATCGTTGACGGCCCTCTTGTCATGTTGAACGCATGCCCCACACTTAGCTGGAAGGACAAGTCGTTCCGACCGCGAACCCTGAGCACTATCCGGGCCGGGAATCGGCCCGATGTACGCGCTGTATTGGTGATGGTTGAGGAGAACGACGAGGGCACGGCGCGTAACCTTGGTATACCTTGGATACCTCGGTCACCGGAACGGTCCTCGGGTACGGGCGGTGCCTATCGAACCCACGAATTGGTCCTGGATAGTGCAATACGGTGACCTGTAGCTCACTTGATCACTGAGTGTGGTTTGTGTGGGGAATAAACTCGCCAGCTGGTCAGAAATCGATTCGAATCACCATCGCTCCTGGATAGTGAGCACTTGACATGAGCTTCGTCCTCGTAGTAAGGACTATGAAACACTTGGGTTATGATAAGTAATGTTTCGTGAATGCTATGAGAAGGTACTATCATATCACGACACTTGTTTGCAATAGTACAAGTGCAAATCTAGATGATAGGTACTAATACCTAACTTGAGCTAATTAAATAAAAAGGGGAATTTGCTAGGATATACTCCTAGTTGGGTATCGCTTTTACGCAAAAGGTTTCAGCTACCCACTATACCGCCTTCATGATCCTTGTAGTCTTTTATTTTTGGTTTATGATGGGTAAGTCTAGCTGAGTACATCCTCGTACTCAGGGTTCTATTCCCATGTTGTTTTGCAGATTGGCAGATGTATTATTGTTATTGCATTCACTGCTTGTACCCAGAAATGGGTGATGACTAGACCAAGGGCAATGGTCACTCTACCTCCTCTTTTGCTTTTGTGGGAATGGTCAAACTGGCACTGTAATAGGCTAAGTGTGTGTTATTTTAAAACTATGAAGCTTCCGCGACTTGAGAACTTGGTTTGTAATAACTTTAAGTGAACTCCGATGTATGTGATGAATGTTGCGAACTGGATGTAATTGTGAATGATGACCACTGAACTTATTACGATCTTGGCTGGATGTATGAGTTGTGGTTTGAAATCCTTCAAGATTTCACGGACTACCGGGACTATATGGGCTTAAGCTTGGTGGTTCGACTGTGCAAATGGTCACTATTAGGCTTAATCTCTTATAATTTGGGCGGTTCTGTTACAGGGGGTGAGGATGTAACACCCGGCCCAGGGCTTAATAGGATTAATAGGAGACTCATACCATTAAGTTGCAACTTCTTTTCCGGAAGCCCATCTCGAAAGAACTCTAAAGTTAAGCGTGCTTGGCCTAGGGATGGGTGACCGACCGGGAAGTACTTCCCGGGTGCGCGCGAGTGAGGACAAAGTGTGCAGAAAAGACAAAGTGTTGGTCTGTGGGGACTGACTATATTCTAGAAAAGCTGCCAGATGTAAGCGGGCCCCTCCTCGTGGAGGCGGGATGTTACATAGACCATCGCTGAGTTCTCGTCCCCGTCAGCTGACTTTGTCGCTATGGGCCCGAACCTGAACTTGGGCGATGCGACCTTTGAGCTCAAGCCTGCACTGATCAACATGGTGCAAGCCAATCCATTCTGTGGGAAGCCACATGAGTATGCCAATGGCCACCTTCAACACTTTTTGGAGGTGTGCAACAGTTTTACCGTCAAGAACGTCATGGCGGATGCCATCTGCCTTCGCTTTTTCCCATTTTCACTCTTGGGGAAGGCGAAGTAGTGGTTCTACGCCAACAAGAGTGAAGTGACAACTTGGGACAAGTGTGCCAACGCTTTCCTCAAGAAGTTATTCCTAGCGGGTAAGACTAGTGCTGTGGGAAGATTTTGAGCTTCCAGCAACAGTCTGACGAGACGATTCCTGAAGCATGGGAACGTCTCAATGAGTACATTCATGCCTGTCCTCATCATGGGATAGACGAATGGCTCATTATTCAAGGTTTCTACCATGGGCTTACCGGCATGGCCCATAATCACCTTGATGCCTCAGCGAGAGGGGCATTACTGCAGAAAAATGTCAAGGATGCCAAGGACCTCATTGAAAAGAAGGTCATCAACCAAGGATGGAATGAGGAGCGCCTCTAGTCCAAGATGAGAGGTGTCTATGCCCTCAATGAGGTGGACATGCTCTCCGCCAAGATGGACCTCCTTATGAAGAGAATAGAGGAATCTTCCACTAAAAAGGGAATTGTGGCCATCCAGACCCTTGCCGTTGTTCGTGCTGTGGAAACTGATCCATGGTGCGAGGTATGCGGATGAGATGATCACTCGGGCAATAACTGCCCCAAGACCTAGGAGGAGGTGAACTACATCAACAACAACTTCAACAATGGGAACCGGCCCCAACAACAACAATGGAGTTCACGCCCCTTCTACCAAGGCCAAGGTATGGGTTACAATAATAATTCTGGTAATTCCTTTGGTAACCGACCTTCTCTTAGAGATCTTGTGCTAAGCCAAACTAAAATTAATGATAGTATCAATAAGAGAATTGTGGCTAATGACAAGATCCTAGAAATCCTTAGTGAGAAAATAGACAACTTTAATTCTGCCATTAAGAATCAATTGAGCTTTAACAAAATGTTAGAAACACAGTTAGCTCAATTAGCGGCAACTGTCCCATGATATGTGTTGATATTTGGTAACGCCATCAGGAAATGATCCACAAGCGCACGGATATCGGTGAGCACTTCACCCGAGAGGTTATCCAGAGTATCGTATTTATATTTTTACCACTGGGAGAAAGCGTGCATCTGACTAACCAAATCTATTGCTACTACCCGTTAGGCTACAACGAATGTTTCTCGATGTGAGTGATGTATAGAGAAGACTGCAACTGTAGTCTCGTTCTATGCCTTGGTAAGGATGATCTACTGTTCTATTGGGGAAGCTTACGGAATCTAGACACCACAAAGGATGTTCGACCCGCACCTATAAACCCTATCCTTCCTGCTAACGAGATATGGGCTTCAAAGGT
>Ga0182004_10003207_pt1 | contig 12970 bp, 8 predicted proteins | sample Sormic07211540_1_FD_120479 | JGI IMG/M metagenome (GOLD analysis project Ga0182004, IMG submission 120479) | Endophyte microbial communities from Sorghum bicolor roots, Mead, Nebraska, USA - 072115-40_1 MetaG | ecosystem: Host-associated > Plants > Roots > Unclassified | place: USA: Nebraska... | reverse complement strand
CCCTCGAGTTATATCTTTGATCACTAATTCCTTCTAGATTACTTTTAAAACCCTACAGGTTTATAACATTTTGCTGAGTTTTTTTTTTCAATACTACTATATACGAAGTAGTTCATCAATCTATACTCATGCACAGACAAGTTAGAGCATCTCGAAGAGTTTTCAAAGCCCATTTCTAATCTTGAATTTTTCTTGGCAAGATTAAAAAAAGATTCTGCAACAACTGTTATCTTAACCTCAAATCTTTCCACACATAGAATGACGATCCAATCGCATAACAAAATATAAGCACATATCCATTCTGCAATTTGGAGGTGGAAGCATATGGGAAAAATGTTGGGAGTAATAAAAGACAATAGCTACACGTGATACGTACTTTGTGGGCGGGAAAGTCTTATCCCCTTTTGGGTTGCTCAAAATGTTGGGAGTAATTAACCCCCTCTTTTGTTTCTTCAGCTAGCATGGAGTCTCTGCACTAGACTACGCCACTCGTGCATGTACAACTTATGTCTAAACTCTTCACTATTGATGCAACACCGGACAATCAAATCTTTCAAAAAAAAATTGGAGGTGGAAGGATATTGGAAAAAGAAAATAAGGAGTAAGGACATGATTCCTAATGCAAATGTATAAGAGAGAGAAAGTTTAAAAATGGTTGGGATGATTTGAAAAACATCTGAGATTTCTAATGTAAATTTGTCTTCTATCTTTTAGGAGCTAGATTTTTGAAAAGGTTAGAGAACACAAGAATGCTCCCAACCCTTTTTAGTCACTTGGAAAACCCATAGATTTGTCCATTGGATTTGGCAATTATTGGAGATTCTCTTATATATGGGGCATAAAAATATAAAGCATGGTCCATAAATTTAGTATCTATGGCTAGGCTACAACTAATCAAACTTTCATAATTTCCACTCTATTCATTTTCTAACATAGATACTCTGCAATCCCAGCTACCTATTACGATAGACTTACCAAATACTCTATATGTTTTCATTCATATACATAGTTTCCCCTCCTTTATTTGACACCTTTGTGTCTTCGACATGTTTTAGTTAAAAATCTTAGCTTAAGTTATATTGTATCAACTCTTGTTAGCCCATGTGTCATCACGTCATGAATCTAGATTTTGACTTCTACATTTTGTCCTTATTAATTGTTGTAATTTTTATCAGTAAAGTTAAATTCTGGTGCTTATTTTACCTTTTATTAAAAATCTCCTTTTATATTTTACTCTTTGTTACTCCCTGCGGGACCAAATTTTAGGTTGTGTTAAAAAAAAATCACCTCGTCCATTCCACACTACAGCACAGGCTAAGGCCTAACCCCACTCGTGGTTGTCCTCATGTCGGCTACGGTGCCACTGTATATTAATGAAAAAGAGTTCGAGAATTTTCTCAATCTATGTGAGAAGATTTTCTTTTTAATGCAATTTCCAGCATTGTCTTAGCCCCGCAGGTCAAGTTTTTTAAAATTTCTTCTGTTAGAGAATGTTGTATGTATTATTGTTTCTTAAAAGTTTAGGTGCTTATTAACGAGTTATGACTAAACTATCAATTAAGACATGGCACAATATTTTGAGACAAAATATATAAATTTGTCTAAACTACTCGGTACGTGGTCTAATCCAATTATTGATCATTTTAACTTTGTTTTATGTTAAAATATCTAACTTTGACCAAGTTCATAGAAAATTACACTAGCATATACAACAACTTGAAATTAGTTTCTTTAAATTTCCATGAAACATGTCTCGGTAGTGTATTTTTATTTAAACCCATAGATTTTTTAAACATATTTTCATGATATTTTTGTCGAAGATAAAGGAAAAGTTGATTTATGACAAAGCTAAAGTGACCTATAACTTGGTACTGAGGTAGTAGCAACTTACATAATTTATTTTCATACATTATCAACACAATTTGTAACTAATTGTTATAATTTCTATAGAAATTTATATGTATTGCTCGCGCATGCACGTATACTTGTTTTGCATGACCACTGTCAATATGTACTTCAATAATAATATGAGTATATAAATTTAGAAACATTCATGGGTGTACATTATGGCTATTTCATTTTTTGAGTGGATGTTGGTAATTTAGAAGTAAATTTTAGGGTATACTGTAGTTTGTGTTTAATGATGGAAAATGTGGGCATATGTGTTTCTCTAAGGCATTATATGTGTTTTTCAGTCACCATACACGGATATTTCAGCAAGCGGGTCCCTCTATATTGATCTTACGAAACTCTACAGGCCAAATGACTGAAATGAGTGACTGAGAGCAACAAAGTAACAAAGAGCACACAGTTGTGTATCAGCATAATCCACCTGTTGCTAAAAGTGATTACACCAAATGCTCAGACAGGTATTAGACAGATCAAAGACAGATTGACGAAAAAACAGACGTGCTGTCATCATTAAACAGTAGTTTGCGTGGTTGGAACTTTTCCTGAAAATTTCAGGGCCGGGACTGGGAAAAAAGCAAAGGCAAAAATAAAGTCTTTTTCATGCCTCCTCTTTCCCCTTTGCGTTACTTTTCCACAAAACACGCTCAATTGGACCTTGCCCCTTTTCTGGTCCGTTCCAATTGTACAATGAAAAAGACTTCCGATTACTTCCAATTAAATCATATAAACAATTGATGGTTAAAAAACTTAAACAGAGACAATGAAGTTTTGTGGATTAACCTTGCTTCAAATAATCAACTGAAGCTGCAATAGTGTCCCCATCGAATTTACGGAATTTCCTTCTACAAGCTAGGTCCTCAGTCAATTGGTACAGTTAGCCAAGTTTAGGAACCATCACAAATTCTTGTCACAATTTTTTTTTCCTTTTCATTGTATTACAACTTGTAATGCTGTTTTTGAATCCTTTTTTTTTGATGTTTTTATAATAGCACAATAGGAGCTGAAAAAGTAATTCTAAAGATGCTCGCGTCAGGAAAAAAAAAGATAGGTTTTCTGAAATGAATGCAAGGACAAAAGCAATTCAAACATTCTGTTCACATCGATTTCAGTTAGTCTGAACCTTACGCTTCCCAGAACTGAATTCTCATCCCCAGGCCGGTTCCAAACACATTTCACCACGCAAATGACGAAACAGAGATCAGTTATAATATAGCATCACCCAGCACCAGGACGAATCCACTGAAAAGTTGAGAAGACAAAATTATTTATCATATATATATGATTTGCTCGATCTAGCGATGGTTCAGTTCCACAGCCTTTCAAAAGATCACTCACCTTTTTAGGGAAGTTGCCGTGCTGCAAAGGTTTCTTCTTCAGCTAGGAGTACTCTTTCGCATCACCTAAATGCTTCATGGATCCCCATTTATCTGAACCTCATGCATGCTGTCCTGCGTGGAAGCTGATAGCTCCACACGACAATGACGTTTATATTTTATTTTAACTTAATTCAAATCAAATGTCATATCAACAGGACATTTGATTCTGAGTACATGAAATGAAACAGGTTGAATTCCAGGACAAGCAACGTATATAATTACAGTTGAGTCCCCTCTCTAGACCATTATATATTAGTACATCATTGGCTCATAGCATAGCATGAACATGACTAGAACCCTTTTGTAATAAGAGCTTGATTTATGCAAGAGTTTGTAGTATATTGACAGATCATACGCTGTTCGTCTGTGTATTCTAGGAAATGGTGATACAAGCGCCGCAAGATTATCTGAGTTGTTGGATTTGAATTGGACAGCCAAGATAGAAACCCCCCCCATGAGTTTCTAGATCCAACACTCTAGAACCATGAAGCAATGCAAGCAACGCAAGGAAAGTACCATGGCAAGTACGAACGTACACGATTCCAGGAGTACAGATTACAAACTCTGGCCATTCCCCATAACTGAAATTGCGGCTACCTTTTGCTCATCCAATGTTCAGACATGGAGGCAAGGAAACGACAGGGGAAATAAAGTTTTTCCCATCATTTTTTTTACATATAAAAAGTTTGGCTATCTGATCTAGAGAGGGAAGTGCAGTCCAACACACAGTTTGATTGGATTGGTCAAAGGGATTGCTTCCGGTTGGGAGTAGAATATGCGGTGGTGACAAGTAGAGCGGGAGAAAGTTCAGTTATCTTTTCAGCAATCCTTTCTGAAGCCCTTTCTCAATATCTCTGGTGCCAGTTGCCACATTCTTTTCCTTGCTCTAGAGTCTAAACTCTAAAACATGTTAAATCTCCTTATTATCTCTCATTACACTTTTGATCATGTTGTCAAACAATTAGAGAAGCATGCAGCTACAAGCCTACAAAGAGGCAAACTTTTTATAATTATATGCAAGCTGTGTCCTAGAGATGCTAGGGAGTGGCTTGCCAATCTTGTTTTGCCTACTATACTATAATAGTTTGTGTCAGTTCAGGCTGAAGTTTCTGAGGCAGTTGTCAAGCATTGTGCAGAGGGATTCTCTCCTGGCAGCTTGTGATTCTCGCTGGCCTTAAAAAATGGACCAAGGTGACTAGGTTTTCTTCTGCTAACACGGTTTCAGTAGAAGATTGGAGATCTTGTCTAACTAACCAATCACCATTGTTGAATTATTAGGCTCTCACAGTCTTAAACTTGTATGACAGAGTCAATTGTGCAACGCCAGAAGCTATTACTTAGCTTGATGCATCATAAAGTAGCACTATATTCCATTTTCATCAGTGTGCAACAGGCAAAGCTGCAATCTAGTGCCTAGCAGAGTAACTTAATTGTTAGGAGTTAGTACCTAGGGTAAACAAAATTATTCCTTCTTCTTGAAAGTATAAATTGATGTTTATTCATGACAAGATATACTTTTTAAGTTGACATGCAGGGTCAACACTCAACACAGAGCTTTTAGTTCTTTGGGGGCAAAGTTGGGTAAGGGAGCCTTTTCCTTGACGCAGGAGACGAGCTCCTGAACCTGTCCCTGCCAAATACGTCGCATTTTGATTTCAGCGCATAGTTGAAAAACATGGGTCAAATGTTTTAATATGTTCTTTCAGCTTCTATACCTAAAAAGATACTTTGTATTCAAGTTACACTTCTTAACATATGTTTATTATAAGGTAGCCTTCTTACCCACCTCATCTGAAGTGCTTTTGCTTGGAATATGTCAACAACGATCTTCTAGTGGTCAACTAGAGAATATATTATACCATCTCTACCAATTGCTCATCTTTGAAATCTCAGAATTGAACATTTATCAATCAAGTAGGTATACAAGAGAAACCTGAAAACCAATTTCAGAAATAAACTTATCAATTGTACAGGAGAACAGTTTGAATAGTATGATGTGTACATGTTATCATATCTCAGATCAGAAATAAGGACAGGGTTAGGCAGAAGTTGGACTGCTCAAGCAACATGTCACCTTCAGCACTTGAGGCGAGCACTAGGCAAATATTGTTGACAGAACCCACAAATTGACCATGGTTGACAGCACCAAGGCAGGCGCAGGAGAAGAAGAAAAAAAAACCCACAACGGCATTTCTTTTCGTCGATTTGCTTTCCCCGATATCGGCTCAACAACACGCGACCTCATGGATGGCCAGGCTGATTCCCATTCAGCATGTTTTAGATTTTTTTTTTGGAGGTAAGCATGTTTTGGATTAACTCGCGAATCTTGTGGGGCTACTGAAATCAGGAGGGAGTCGTTTCAGTTCACAAAGTCTATCATACACTCAGTGTGAAGTGATGTCACTAGCTTGTTGTTCCTTGAACAGAAAGCAAAACTTTCAAATCTCGCAGAAAATAGGCGGGCAAGCAAACTACTACCTATCAGCAGTTAGGTGAATGAGGACCAGTCTTGTGGAGAAGAGCTGGGGGAAAAATACCGGGCGTTTCCTCCATGGAGAAGCCACCTCCAGTTACCAAACCCTCGCTCCGCATCGTGACGTAGCGGCTTCGGCAATCCAGCATCACAATTCACAAGTCTGCAAGAGTTGAAACCCACAATCACCACGACAATGTGAACGTCAGAATTGAGCAGCACCCATTAGTGAAAGCTAAAGCCCTGCAAAATGCCCTTTTTCTTCAAAGCATGATGCATCACATTTGCACCTTCTGACCCTTCCCCTTTTCATGTTGCTTTCTCAGTCCCTGCATACTGCAGTGCGGCCCACACTGTGGATGCCTTTGGAGTGGGGCTGCATGCCTCCGGTGACCAAACCTGTATGGCCGATCTTGGCCATGAAGCAACTCTACGACTCTTGGCCACCCGGTCCTGAGGCCCGCCTGATCCATCCATCAATCCATCCACAGTGACAGGATCAGCCAAGAGAAATGCTCATCTTAACCACTGGTAAATCGTTGTGAGGTAAAAGCAACTCCAATCATTCAAAAGCTAATTGCCTTTTCAAGAAGGCAAAGAACACGCCATGCAAGCAATGACCACCCAACAGCCTTCATGTCTAATGGGAAGACAGATTAGGCAAAGCAGGGATGCCAGAATTAGGCTGTGGTGTGGTGCCTTTGTCTCGGGTCAGGTGCAGCCGGCGGACCCTGCCATCCCATGGATCTGCCAACGATCTGATCCTCTCCCCTTGCCCTCTGCCAATCTGCCCATCACGGATCGGGGAAGATCAGGTAGGGGAAGGGGCAGTCAGATAGCGATGGGCTGTTTGATCCTTTTCAGGTGTTATTAGGCCTGTCTGTTCTCGAGATCTTTCGGTCCTCCAATGGCCAGGACTAGTCCAGGAGAAGAGGAAGACATGAGAGGCAGCTTCTCATCATCAGAGCGCAAGTGCAGTGCTCGCTTTCCCTTGTGCTGACAGAGCATGCATGCTCGATGAGTCCTCTGCAGACAACTTTTGCACGTGGGGATGCTCCGGATGGGCCACATGGATGGAGGTCAGGTCGGGTGGAGCACTGAATTGGTGGCGCACCAATGATTCAGGTCAGGTCGGAAGCAAGGGACTTCATGAATCCTGAATCCTGAGCGTGCAGTGCTTACATGTGCTTAAGGCCCTGTTTAGTTCGCCACCCAAAAATTTTTCATCCATCCCATCGAATCTTTGGACACATGCATGAAATATTAAATGTAGATAAAAAAATAAACTAATTATACAGTTTAGTTGAAAATCGCGAGACGAATCTTTTAAGCCTAGTTACTCTATGATTAGCCTTAGGTGCTACAGTAACCCACATGTGCTAATAACAGATTAATTATGCTTAATAGATTTGTCTTGCAGTTTCCTAACGAATTATGTAATTTGTTTTTTTATTAGTTTCTAAAAACCCCTCCCGACATACATCCAAAAAATTTTCATCTCCAATCTAAACAGAGCCTAACTGCTAGTGTGTGTGTATATATATATATATATATATATATATATATATATATATATATATATACCCATAATGCTTTGCCTTTGCAGAGGCAGTGTATGACTCTGATCGCTGGACATGTGGTCGAGCAGAGCTCGTGCAGAGCTCCAGGACTCCAGTTCCTTAGGACTCAAGAGAAAGCGACTGCAGATATGCATGTTCTTGTTCTTGTTTTCTTTGCATTCCGAAGCCTGATATAATAAGGCCGTTGCCCGAAATGGATGTGGTCACGGCCTCATGGGCAACATTGCTGTGCTAAACTACCAACATGAAAACCAAGACAGATACCCCGGCAAGAACGGGATATCCGAATTACAATCTTGTAAATTTCCAACAGTACATTGCTCAACCTTTTGGTGAACCTACTTGCAACAAGATCGACCACGGTACCAACACGAACCGAGTTTTGGACTGTACAGAATCGTGTATGCATGCACTCAGCACAAGTATACCTCCTAAAACTGTCAAACTGGACCTATCAGTCAGGACAACAACTGACCCTCTTCGAGGGCCAAAACTGGGATGCCACTTGGGTATATATGGTGTACCTTCAATGTTGCTGTTCAATCAGTTCAGGGATAAGCCGGAGCAAGAACCCCAGCTGCTGTTGTGAGAAGGCCTGATGCTTTGCTCCGCCTCCGTCCACACCAGCACCACTCTGGCCGAGGTCTGGTTTACCGAAACCCGCCACAGCGTTTGAGATCTCCTCCACCCGATCAACAATGACGCCATGTACACCCATCAGGTATTGGACATAGACTGCCTCCGACACGTTACTGAGAATTTATGCAAGCAAGATTCATAGGAAGGCTGTAAGATGATTGACGAACATGCAATGGTTGACTGACACAAGAGACGCGATAACGATATGCTGCTTACTTTAGCTCCCCATATGTGAGAAGTGCAAGGTTAGATTCTTGTGCTCTGATAACTGCAGATGGGTTCTTGAGAACGCCTCTCACGTCTGACACGATCCCATGCAGATCATACTCTAGGCATACCCGGATGGCATCGTCAAGTGAGTTCCTTCTTGAATCATGGTGTTTGTATGTCCCTCCTTCTGTTAGGAAAAGTACCTAATGCAAAATAGAGAAAAAGATGTAGATGATTATTCTCAAAGTTAAGAAAAGTACCTAATGCAAAATATGGAAAAGGGTGGAGATGGTTATTCTGAATGTCGAGATGTATCTAGTATTGATGTTCTCCAATTCAGCACAAAACCTCATGTTAAAAAAAAGTACCTAATGCAAAATAGGAAAAGGATGGAGATGACTCTGAATGTTGAGATTGAGATGTATCTAGTATGATGTTGTCCAGTTCAGCCCAAAACCTCATTTACTCAAACGTGGAAATAGGACTCGACTGCAATTATTTATTTAATTGAGCCTGCCAAGACTCGAACTAGATACAACCTAAAAGCTTATGTTAATGGGGGAAAGATGGCATATTCACTCATACTTAAAAAAATGCATAGCAAAATTTTATTGAAGAGTAATTCCATCATACACAACAGTGGATCTAAATTACATACAATCAAATATCAGCAGAGATTTGTTCAGATTTTACATATAGTATTATCGATTTGCAACTACCTAAAGATAAGGTAACTAGCTGGTGCATTCAGAATACTATAATGCAAGCGTGTTCACAATCAGATTGTGTCTTGAAAAGTTGATGTGCATGTGCTAAATACTGACTGGAAGTTTGCCTATGAATGAATTTCATAACCATTGCAATACTAGCTAGAGTACAGATTGATGAAACCTGACAAGCAATTCAAAGTTTCAGGCACAAAACAGAAGTTTCAAAGATTACAGGATATAAGCTCTGGAGTTCCCGCATCATCTGTGCCGCATCAGGATGGAAAGATGAGAAAAAGACTGGTCTGTTCCTAGCATACTGGAAAACAACCTGCCAAAATGATTCGACACCCTTATTGACATCAATCATCACCTCTTAGTGCTGAAATGGATGTGAATAGACTGATCAATTGATACTGTACTAAGCACTATATGAAGTAGGGGAAAAGACTGTACTTGCAATACAGCTTTAAGAGCACAGTCAAGGTCTTTCCTGTGATACGCAATGCTGTCATCAAACTTCAGCTCAATGTTAAATCCCAGGCGAGGACTGACACGTTGAAAGACCTCTTGCAATGTGCAAAGAGAATCATCTTCTTCTGTACTCCAATTAAGGACTCTACCATCTCCTGCCCGTCTAAGTAAAGGCTTGGAAACCTGAAAGGCCAATGCAAAGGACAGTGAATATATGAGTGCCCTGAGCATGCATGCATGGACTTTGCATGAAAATAAATAGCAAGAAGGTATGACACCTTGCGAGATTCTTTTTGTGTACCATAAGAGAGGAAATCTTCCAAGAGAAGATCAGTAACACGCCTTTCATATACAGCTCCCTATATGCAACAACAATCAGCTTTAACTAAAGAGTTTTCCCCCTACAATAGATGAACAAGATAGTACAGAAACAAAGGATGGGTAAAAAAACATACAATCCCCTGTGTTAGGATGAAGTCATCATGGAAGATTATTGGGCAGCCATCTTTAGTGACCTGTAAACGAGGTGGCGAGATTAATGGTTTCTTCAACAGATCAGTCTGGTCTCACAAACTCAGACTTCAGAGATAACATGGACAACGTCACGGATTGCAAACTGTTCAAGAGGAATCAATCAGGTGAACTGCACTCATATAAAATCTTAAAATGGAAAAAGGCAAATAACACGCAGCCAAAACACATATGCTTCTATCAACTGCCCATACTTATTTTGGCAGGTGCTTGCCGTTGAGAATGCTCTAACTAATCATACATTTGAGGCTTTGACCACCAGATTAGTGGTAAGTACTACAAGTATTTAAACAGAAACACCTCTAGTATATGTGTATTTGACAATCAACAGCTTCAAATCTTGACACTTGCCCGATGCAGAACTTCAGCACAAGAGAACATTTACAGGTCAGTCCATCATCATCATCATTGACTCGAACAGAAGTCGCAATTTGCTCACACATTGCCAGATTGCAACACAAACTAATCAGTTTCACAATCCAGTCCAGCACATGTTTGCTTATTGCTTGGTTTTATTTGACTAGCCAGAAATCTTTGTATATACTCCAGCACATTCTCTGTATCTTCTGAAACACTCTGGCAACTTCTGTATTTTCCGTTAGCTCTAATGGAAATGGGGATACCTCCGGTTTGAAAAAAATATACTCTATCACATGTTTACTTATTTGCTTGCTTTTATTTTGCTTTTATATGAGTAATGCACTGCAACTATATGCTACATATACACAACATCCAAGTCCCAAATCCCAAATGGAGAATAGTCATGAAGGTCGCAACCAATTTTAGGTGGCGGTGGCAAGTTGCATCCACTAGAGCACGCGTTTCCATTATTTCGACGGAACGGGGAGGGCCCAGCCGCCAACATTTTTTATCGACCGCACTAGGCCACTACCTAGCAATTACTGTACCATTGTCGCATCGCAATGCTGTGGTGTAACTGCGAATTCCAATCCAAACCCGAACAAGGTCCCAAACGAGACAGCGAGGCGCACCTGCACGTCGAACTCGACGAAGGCGACGGCGGCGTGCGCGGCGGCGCGGCCGAAGGAGAGCAGCGTGTTCTCCCGCTCCCTGGCGGCCCCGACGCGCGCCCCTGGCGGCGCCCCCACCGCGTTCATCCCCATCCCGCGGTGGCCGCCCACCACCATCCCCCGCTCCGCCACCAGCGCGAACGGCAGCTCCCATTCCCTCCTCCCGCCGGCCGCCGCAGACGGCGAAGGCGACGACGCGCTCGCCGCGATCCGGCAGAGTCCGGCCGCCGCTGACGAGGACGCGCTCGCCGCGATCCGGCAGAGGCCGACCGCCGCGCGGGTTCCCGCCGAGCCCGGGAGCGCCATTTTGGCTCGGGCGTCCCCGCCCCGCCCCGACGCGTCGCGCACGTTTCCAGATTTGGCAACGCTGGTGTCCGAATACTTTTGTTTGAATATTTTTAGACCGGGTTGACCGTGACCCGCAACCGCCGCCGCCGGGGGCGGGCGGAGCGACGAGAGAGACGGCTCGCGGAATGTTCCGCCGCGGCGCGGGTTTATTCGGAAGGCATATTCCGTTTCAACTGACAGAATATTCTTCCTGGCGTCTGTGGAGTCTGAACTCCAGCTGGGTGGGTTGTGGCCCCGTAAAGGCCTAGTAGCGTTTGAGGACGGCCCAGAACCAAATCTAATTGGGCCGTACTGCTGGGTGGGTCGAAAAGATTTTCAGGCCCAGTGAGGGAGAACGGAGAGAGTTCATCTTTCATCCCATCGTGACGTCAGCATCACAAGTACTCCCTCCGTCCCAAAAAGAGTGTCGTTTTAGGTTTTCGTGCTACAACTTTGACTCAATTTATAGAAAATGTGTGCAATATTTATATCTCTAAATAAATTTGTTAAAAAACTAGACTTAAAGATCTTTCCAATAATACTAATTATATAATATAAATATTAATATTTTTTACTATATATTTAGTTAAAGTTATTTTTCAGGAAGCGCAAACGACACTTATTTTGGGACGGAAGGAGTAGTATACTTGTACTAGCCGCCGCCGGGCGGCGTCCCCCATCCCCTTCTGCAAGCAAAAACCAAACCGAGCTAGGGTTTTAGGGGGGGAGAGAGAAGCAGACGGAGGCGACATGGACAACCCCGAGATGCAGCGATTCCTTCAGGTGAGAACCTGTTCCTCCCGCTCTGAATCGTGATGCGTTATCGGCGGGCGTGCGTCGTCGTCGTCGTCGTCGTCGTCATCTAAGGCCCGAGTTCTGCTTTTATCTGGGCATGCGGCTGTTGATTTCGCGGGCACCGATTCGTTGCAGTGGTCGGACATGGATTCATGGCGGTCTGATGTGCTGCTGTAATTTTCTGTGTTATAGCTTCATGTGCAGTGTAGGGGATGGTCAATTTGTTTGTACCTGTAGCACTGTCTCGTTATGCAATCAGTGTTTGTTGTATCTGAAGCCACTCAGGAGGCATCGTTAAGGGAGCGGGGTGATTGACTAGGTTCTGAGCAGGGCGAGGTGTTTTGACTTGGTTCTGAGCATTCTCGTTTTGGTTAGCGATGGCCGATTAAGATTTTATTTTTTCCAGCTTAGCTGCGCTAGGTTCTGAATATTGTGGTCTTGGTTTGTTCAGCTTTGTGTGCTAGCCTGCTAGATGATGACTGGAGGTAGATTTCAAATTTTACTTTTTGATCAGAGGTGAACTAGTTGCACAAAATTTGTTGTTAGTTCAGTGAATTAGATTCTTAGTGTTTGTATCCATTGAACTAGTGGTAAAATGCTTTATTGGTTACTGTGTTATCTATAAGGTGTTCATCATCCATAGGGTTTATGTCCGTAAATCATATTGCTGTAATATTATATATACTTTAGGCAGAGGCACTTAGTGTGAGTGATTTTGAAATTTGCAAACACACTCTGAACGTATCTGGCAGAGAACCTGCTCCCTTAGCTTTGACTGTTGTCCTACCCTGCGACCTATAAGAACTTGAAAGTTAGATTCAGTTTTCTGTTAACTCTTATTAAGCCAGATCTTCTTGATTATCGGATCATTAGCTAATTCTGATTGGACCACTTGCTGTAGTTTTGTTAGCTGAGT
>Ga0182004_10003206_pt1 | contig 12972 bp, 11 predicted proteins | sample Sormic07211540_1_FD_120479 | JGI IMG/M metagenome (GOLD analysis project Ga0182004, IMG submission 120479) | Endophyte microbial communities from Sorghum bicolor roots, Mead, Nebraska, USA - 072115-40_1 MetaG | ecosystem: Host-associated > Plants > Roots > Unclassified | place: USA: Nebraska... | reverse complement strand
GGGGGGGGGGGGGGGTGGGGGGTGGGGGGGGGGGGGGGGGGGGGGGGGGGGGGGGGGGGGGGGGGGGGGGGGGGGGGGGGGGGTGGGCACGGCCGTCGTCTTGGGTTAACAAGACGTGCAGGCTTGCGTTTTTACCGTTTTCGGGACATTTCATCCGGACCTTTGCGTTACCGTTACTTACGTGTCAAATGATACTATTTTTTTATGCCAAGAAAACGGTACTCTTGAGGTGGTGGTTGCGTTCAGATTCGCTTTTGCTAACATCTGGCAAGCGAACGGTTATCCGTTTCTCCCTTAAGGATGTGCATCGTGTTGAGTAGCCCGTACAATTTTGGAATCACCAAGTGTTTATCTGCCTATTTATTTGAGTTTATCTGTCGAATTTATCAATCATTTAATAGTATTTTTTTCTTATAACAAATCAGCAACCATGACTTATTGGCCAAGCAATAGGTTGTATGTCTTACTTTTCTACAGATTATGATTTACATGTACAAATATAGTTGGTCTACATACTTAATTTGCATTATCTTTGTTATGTTAGATGATCCGAGTCGAAAAGACATAAAAACTGTCTTATCAACTACGGCTAAGAATCTTGCCATAGATATGGTTGTAATGGATTTTTACAGTTGATTTGTGTTGTCTTCATTATGTTGGATGGTCGGGACAAAGAAGTGAAGAAACCGCTTTATCTTATTGGGCTTAACTCATGCTACGCGGCACATAGCTCTCTTGTGTCGTTTAAGGGGGGCAGGGGGGAAGGGAGGCTTCATATATCTTACGCAGTCATACCTTAAGGGATTTGACCACCTCACTCGCATTGTCTTCATCCTGTCGCACATTTCCACACCTGCTTGAAAACGGCCGACCAACACAACACAACGCAAATATAGTAAATGGAAACGATAACGAGCAAATGACATTCTAGTATCATCATAAAAATAGTATATTGGTAATTTAAACACTTTTTGAGACACATATAGCTATTTGTTATGGTTATTTAAACAATTTTCATAATGATAGATATTGGTGATTTAGATGTGGCCGAAGATTATATTGGTTTCTCGAAGTGGAAATTTAGATTCAAATTTATGACATTACTTAAATTATCTACCGTATGACAAGTTTATGAGGTTACTTAGACCATCTATCCTAATAGCAGGGTGGGTAATTTGGTACAAGTTTTACAGTTACTCGGATCATTTATTAAATGGCACATGGGGTGATTTAGATGTAGATTTGCTAGTGCTGGTTAACATTTTTAGAAAACAAAATATATCCCATGGCTATTATAATCAATCATGATTAGAGTCTACCAAATTGATATTTAGATCTTTCTATTTTTTAGGATTTTTCTTCTTTTCTAGCATATCTTGTTAGGATTACTATTGAACAATAGTAAAATAAGGGGCCTATTTGAATCCTATGCAGCTAATAACTATATGCCAAAAATTAGTTAATGTGTTGTTTGGATCCTCAACTAATAAATTGGCTAATTAACCTACCTACCATCCAGCTAACAATTAGTTATTAGCTAGTTTTTTTCAACTATTATAGCTAATAGTTAGTTGGGTGGGACCAATTAGGACCAAGGTCCCAAATTCTTTTACTCTATCCGTCTAAAATAATCGTACATTTGTAATTTAAATTTTCTCCACAAAATAAATGAACAAATGGCATGGGATTGGCAGCAGAGCATATGGTACACTAGACATTCTTGTGGAGTAGCGTGGGACGAGGAACAAAGAAATAAAAGTTAAGGTAAAAAAAGGTAACTGAGATAGAGGCCAGCAAATGTTTCGCAGGGACAATTTCATTATTGTACCCTTTGTCTTGTCAAGTTCTACAATGCTAACTTATTTTTTATACGGAGACAGAATATGCTTCGTTGAAGAAAAATGCTGCCCAATCCCATCCAACAAGTTTACCGGGCTGTGCTTAGGCCATGCATTGAGCCATAGACGGCAGGACGGGCCGAGCAAACATATTGATCTTGCGCCTCGTACCTAAAACTTTTGGTTCACTCGCGAGTCGTGAGTCGTGACCTTCTTTTTGTTCACTCGCGAGTCGTGACCTTTTCAGACATGCAGTACAGTAAGACACTATCATATAGTCGCAGAGACCCTGACACCCAGAGTTCCCATGTGTTTCACGAATATACTCTAGTTCGTATCGTATGTACTTCTTTTGTAAAAAAAAAATAATTCTCATATTTCAAGGAGTCAAATAATTTAAACTTTAACTAAAATTAGACAAAGAAATATTAACACTCATGAAATAAAATAAGTATCATTGAAATAAAATAACTTATAGAATATTCTCTCCGTCCACAAATAAATGTACATCTCGTCTCTCGAGAAGTCAAATCTTTTAAAATTTGTCCAAATATATATAAAATTATACTAATATTTATCATATGTAATATGTATCATTAGATTGAACATGAAATATACTTGCATAGTATACTTATTCACATATATAAATTTTGATATTATTTGATATATTTGTAGTTAAACTTTAAAAAGTTTAACTCCTCGAAAAATAATATGTGCATTTATTTATGGATGGAGAAAATATATTTTTATAATAAATTTTACTTGAATATATAAATGCTAATATTTTTTTTTATAAATTTTGTTAGAGTTAAGCTTATTTGACCGGTACCCTTTAGTACACATGAGACGAGACGCTGTTGCAGTCAACCTGCTTCCAGTCCCTCGTCACTTCGTCAGTCGTCACCGCCGGACGGATCGATTGACACGATAACGCTGCAGTGGAAGCTTCTTGTTAGGAAAAGGGACGCAGAGCTTTGCTCGTTTGTTAATCGGCAGCTAGTGCTGCCGTTCCATTCATGGAAATTGTGTGGGACTGAGGTCGAAATGCAAATGCACACCCCGATCGATCTGCTGAAGATTCCGGTCCGTGGCCGCATTATGAGCACGTTTCTGCGGTCGTGTGAAAAGCTATATTCTTGGTGCACACTTGCATGACCTGACGACTGCCGGAGGAAACTATGCTTAATTTTCTTGGAAATCTTACGCTGAAGTGTCCTCCGCTCAAGTAAAAAGGTGGTTAGTACGCCAAAGACTAGACCATTATGTAATGCACACGAGATTACGGTGCACCTGCGCAAAGAGTTTCGGTGCTCCGTTCAAGTAAAAAGGTGGTCATCAAGTGGAGGCGAGTTGTGGCTGCAATGAGCCCGAAACTAGAGCATAACTTCCTGTGGTTTCAGCTTTTCTGATCTGGACTTTTTAACAGCACCACTTGTCAGCCTGTTTACTTGAGTTTATCAGCCGAATCTGTCAGTTGAACGGTGTTTTTCTCTCAAAACAAATCAGTTAAAAGTATTTTCTACCATGCATGATTTATCAGTCAAACGATCATTTTCAACAAAGGGGCCGCGTACCAGCGGAGGCGGAGCCCTGAGCATGATCACAATAGGATTTTGGGATGATCTGTAGCTTTGGCACCACCAGTGACGACCCAAACGATGATATGCCATTTCTACCAGCAGGTCCAAATCGAGCATATACTAGCATTCTTGCATCCCCATGTCTCCACGCGCGCGGCCGTGAGCCCGTGGCGCGTCGCGAGCAGCACGGCGGCGCATGTGGGTGCCGTTAGGCCGCTCTCGTGTTCCAACGGCCAGCAGGACGATGACGCCGGTGATCGTTCCGGTCTCCAGTCCTGATTCTTCACACGGCGGACAAGAAAGAAGAAACGCGAGAAGGGGGAAAGGGACGACCGGACGGACGAGCGAGCTTGTAGCACTGGTCTTGCGCCGGGTCGGTCGGTCATCTGCATGCACACTACGCATCCACCACCTGTTCTAGTGCGAGAGAAATTACCTTGGCTCTGCTGCAAACTCACGCTTTTTTTTTTTTGAGGGAAATTACGTTCTAGCATACGCATTATGGAAGTTAGTACTCCATCACTATATATCTATCAGTATTACTGGCTAGACTAGACCTGAGTGGTCATCAAGTCACCAGCCACATGTCTGGTCCAAGTCAGTCCAGTGCGCTCATCGCTCATGCATCTGGAATATTTGGACTGTCACTTGTGCCAGTGTAGGTGCATGGAATTCTCGGAACAAAGGGAAAATGAAATATTAGAACCCTCTAAACGCCCCATAATGAAATATAATTACACTACTACAAAGCAGAGATATAGTAACACCAACTTGTGTTACTATAGGTTGGAGAAAGTGTTACTAGCTCTCTTAGTAACATATCTTTTTTTGTGTTCCAATTGGCCGTGTTACTATAGACTAGTTTATTGTAACACATCTACTTGTCTACAGGAACATTTGTCTAGTGTTACAATAGTTTTTGTCGTAACACTTTTTTTTGCTCTAGTAACACTTGACATTATGGTAGAATGCATAGTTTGTGACACATTTATTTATGTATCGAAACATTTTTCTAGTGTTACAAGGATTATTTGTTGTAACACCTTTTTAGTTCTAGTAACACTTCTACATTATGGTGGAGCATAGTATGGAACAAAGGAACATATGGTTTGTAACACTTTTTATATCTATTGTAACATATTGAGATTATGAAATAAATATTTATTTCACCTATATATATGGCACACGGATTATTATAGAATCACACAAATATGACACATTGTAAAATCACATAAAACACAAATTTCCATAATCATAACAAGATCCACACATAGTAGGATGATTTCAAACATTGTGCTTGCATAGAATAAATTATAGAATTTGTACATAATGATATGGCTCTATAGAGAGCAAACACACATAGTCAATACTAGAAAGAAAAATTCAAGAACTAGCTAAGATTCATGAAGTCCATTGCTTCTTCTTCCATTATTTTTTGTATGCATCGATGTAGGAATTCAACCATTAATGCATCGACTCTTTATTGTGCAAGCTTAATTCTTTAATTGTACACGAAGGGTCACTACAAAGTAAGGAAAATTAACACATTTACCATACATTAAATCTTATTATACATCTAATTATTGTACCGTACTTCTATGTAGCTAGCTTGCGTTCCTATTAGGAGAGGACAGCTCTACACAAACTGACAGCACAAGTACTGTGACGATGCCCGTGTTTGCACAAAAAAAATGACACTAAAGAGAAAGCTACATATATTGGTTGAATGATTTTATCCATGATGAATCTAGAATTTTTATTTGATATGTGATGTAACTCATTTAAAATACAGTTATGGTTTTGTGAGATGAACTTGTTTAAGTTAAATTCATGGATTTGTGAGATGAACTCAAGATTAATGTGCTTATTATTGTGCCATATGTCAAAAATTTTTGTAGCCAAAATTTTTATTATGTTTAATATTTTAGAATTTTTATTTGCTCATTCTTCTATAAATTTTTATGCTAGGCGGCGCCGACAGCTAGCCAGCCAGTCTACACGCCAGGGGGTAGCCATCTTGCCTACTCGCTTGTCCTATATATGCCATGGTGCTGCAAAAGAACAAAAAAACGTGCAAATGAACAAAAGGACAAACATGTTAGTTTATATGATAAATGCATCGAGGAATACTAAATACACATAATAGCAAGAAAATTAAGTGCCCAAAGTTTAGAAACTTATTTTTATGAAGTCGACGATTAGAGTCACAAAACTGCAAAGCGCGACAATTGTAGGCCTAATACGCATTTTTTCTCACGTCGAGGGAATGAACAAGAGGGAGCATAATTTGAGGATGTCCGGGTCCATTGCATGTGGATGCGTGCACACGAGCACAGGTGCGCATGGAAGCGAGCGAGCGAAGCGAAGAGCCCACGGAATAATTGCTCTATGAATCTTTGTAACATTTGGACTGTAACATTATTTTGTGTTACTATAGTGCATATATTCGTAACACATTTTATATGCTCATATGCGTTACAATATAGTATATTTTTGTAACATTTTTTTTTGTAACATTAATTTTGTGTTACTATAATTACTATTAGTAACACACTTTTATAAAAAAAGTGTTTTGTGTTACAAGTGAAGTCTGTAACACACTATTTTGTGTTACTATAAATTTTACAGGAACACATTGATGAATATGTTACAAGAAAGTGCTACAATATCTTTGTTTTGTAGTAGTGTTAATACTTATAATCCAGTCCTTCTAATAGACTAATACTAACGTCCCATAGCGGGATTCTAGCATGTGCAGGAGCACAGAATGACGATGTACTACTATTATTAGCTAACTGAACTATATAATATGCTTCACGATCTCAACCATTGTATCAAGGGATAAGGAATTACTTTTTCTAGATCACGCATAAAAGGTTTACGTATCTTTTTTATTAGGTAGAAAAATAATTGAATATAATACACCTTAGCGGCATCCTAGAGGTCAGAAGAGTATACGGACACTTAGACCTATCCTAGTGTATTGAAATCTATGATGTTATATTGGGAACCCATCAACCTGAAAATAGACGCCGGCTAGGAGGCCTATGCCTATGCAGTCGAGCGGGCGGCGCCCCTTGCGCGCACCCACGTCATTGTCCGGCGGGAACAGCTCACGGAAGGCACCTCCATGTGACTGGGGTCACCGCCTTAGATTTCTTTTTTGTACGCCCTCATGGCCGATATGGACGGAGTTGACATCCCGCTAGTTAGTCCTAGGCGCTTCAAGACAAGGTGCTCGCGTCACTTGGTCATCAGGAGGTGGGATAGACTCTGCACTGCTATCCGTTTGCTTCTATTAGGGAGCATGGGTAGTGGGCGTTTGTCGAGAGCTGAATAACCTTCGGGCAGCTTGGTGTTGTCAGTGTGAGGGGGGTGGAGTGCTGTTGACGATGTCCGTGGCAGCCACTACCATCACGACTCCCGAGGTGGCAGTCTCAACCAGCACTAGGTCAAGGAACACCTCAGCATTCACGATGTCGCCCCCCTCCTCCCAAGCGATAGTGTGACCTGTGGTGGCCACTACACATGCGACAACGGAGGTAAATCCGTTATTCTTGTGCAGTCTTCACCAGAGAACGTGTGTCCACTTTCTGAGAGGTGCCCTCCCAAGCAGTCGAGGATGCTCAGGGTGGGCTCACCACCACGAGCAAAGCGGCAAACTCCTCTAACATTGGGTCGAACCGCGCGGGAGCACGCCTAGCTCCAATGCTGCTTCCTCACTTCCTGGCAAGAAAGTATCATGGAGAGTCGATCATAGTTGACTGTTAATTTCAGTGGAATCAATGCACTAACAGTGATTTCGTGGAAATGCTTCAAGTCGTCTTTTGATTTCCACACACATATACAGTGGAAAATTACTGCATTCTTTCATCCTGTTGCCCGTCGGAGTTGGGCACAATTTTCCCCAAGGTACACAGCTGGCTGCTAGGAGTGCTCTGACGGGTATTCATGCACAATGTCTCGACTCAGTTCGTGTTTTGGTCTTTTATTATTATTATTATTATTATTATTATTATTATTATTATTATTATTATTATTATTATTATTATTATTGGACCTGAACAGTGATCGCCAACCACCCGTTGAAATCACCGTAATATTGTTCAGTCAACATCGTTCGTTCCCCGCTCGTCACCACATGATGCGCGAAAACGTGTACTGAGCGCTGGGGCTAGGTTAGTTTACATGCAATTTGAGTATTCTCGACTATATATATACTAGTGGCAGGCGCGCGCCTTTGCGCGCAACGGCAGAAGATTTTAGTCTGATTAAGACTACAACAATAAAAAAGGGGAAATTACTACTATGTAGTAAGCAAAAAAGAGAAAAAAAAATTTAGCATTACTGCTATACAGAAATCAAAGGGAGGGGTTAAGGCTATAACAATACAAAAAGGAGAAAATGGGAGAATTTTTCTATGATTCCATCAGCACGTGTTGTATGCCTACCAAAAGAATTGTAAAGCATTTTTTAGAACACAATTCTAAATGCCAATAACCTGCCCTTCATCACTGGACAAAATCTAAACCATCAAGGAAGTGGGCAAACTCTATCCCATTCAGTTTGTTGCTAACTTTCTCCTGGTTCTTGATAAGATCGGGAAGAGGCCTCATGTCATGTGAATTTTCACATGCTTGGTCATCAGCCTCCACACCAAGACTCTAAGAAACTCTTGCACCCAGGATAATGCCTGCGTTGCCCAAGAGATGTCAATCAGTTAATTGATGTTTTAGTACGACATCTAATTATGTTCAGTACATTGTTGTTGTTGATTATATCCTCATAATAGAGTATCATGTACCATGTACTGTTGAAGTGGTCCAAGCAATCTCAGATGGCCTTCTCAATGTTTGTTGTGTTTGTGATCATAGTCCACGAATGTAGACGTGGTTTGAATTTCGCTATTATCTCAGGCCGCCCCAAATGAACTTGTTGTTGATTATATCCTCATAATAGAGTATCATGTACCATGTACTGTTGAAGTTGTCCAAGCAATCTCAGATGGCCTTCTCAATGTTTGTTGTGTTTGTAATCATAGTCCACGAATGCAGACGTGGTTTGAATTTCGCTATTATCTCAGGCCGCCCCAAATGAACTGTAGTAATGAGAATAGAAGGTGCAGTATAATGTCAGCATAGATGTAGTTTATCTTTTCTCCACTGGTGTCTTTATAAGGCAGCCATAAAATAAGTTTTTTTAAAACAAAGGTAGAAGCTCTGCCACTCAATTAAGACCGGAGCATATAGTACTAAAATAAGTGATATAGGCGTATGTACTAAGCCTGAACTCATGTAAAATGAGCTGTGGACAGCATATGCTCAAAATGATATTTGGGACTAACACACAAAGCTATGTCAGTAAACTCTGTTTGAAACTATTTGTGCATTGAAGTTACCTCTTCTTTTGAGTAAACACGAGACTTGTGAGTTGCATTCAACTGCTTTGCATCATTGTCATAGTCGTTGGCTGACAAAGATATAAGCCTGTGCAATGTGTTCCTCCTGAACAGAAATATCATGGGGACACCTTTTTTCCCAAATAACTATATCTTCAAGATGTTCCAAAATTCCCTGGAGAAACACAATATTTGAAGTTATGGCCAGGCACATATTTAACATGCGGTAGGCGCAAGCATAACTCCAATCATTCTGATAAAAACGAGCAGAACAAGCTTCGACAATGGATCATTATTGTGAAGTATTAGTGGATGGTGAACTTTGCTTAGTGCAGAGTTTTAAGACCTATAGGCATGTGAGTAGTTGGCATCTGACACGTAGGGCGTAACTCTGAGAAAAACAACCATATATGGAGTATGATACAGTTGAATTAGGGAATTCATATAAAAAGGTCTGCCTATGTTCCACCTGTTAGAACTGTAGTAGCACAGTGCTAGTCACCATTGGAAGGCCTGCACATGCTATGTTGTTTTTTCTTTCATTTACAAAGCCATAGTTCAAGTATATGATTAAGCATCCACTTCAGTCCAAATGCAGCTGCGCAATCATTCTTCGTTTTGCTGGTGAATGGATGACCTGAAATGAAAATAAAAATATTATAACAGAGCGATAATCATAACATATGCCAATTGATTGTCATTCAAACTTTGCTAAAATATTCGGCATAATATTAAACTTTGAAGCATTTTGGGATATACACGACACTCAAGCAAGGAGAAACTGTTTTTAGAAAAGAAAACCAAAAGGCTAGATCAGATTAGTTTTGAAGAAAATCTAAGCCTGCATATTATATGTTGGGAAAAATGCCTACCATATAGTAACTTACACATGTTGCAAACAACATCTGGATCACCCAATAATATCAAGTTGCACATAGCATATCGAAAGGTATAGAAAATTACTATAAACACAAACATGACAAAGTAATCAAACTGGACCTCAAATCTGGAACACCAATCAGGTAGAGGCAACTGCATCCGTGTATATTCCCCTGGTCCAACTGGTTGTCAATTTCCGCTGTTGTAAATCGGAAAGTTGCATATATCATCAGACCTTTACATGGTCCGACAAGGAAATTTAAACACTTATAGAAGCGCGTATAAAAACAATCAACAGAGTTGAATGAGCACTTGATCTCTCCGTTTCACCATAGACTGATTGGTACATGACCAATTAAATTTCATATTGATTGAAAATGCATCACATTTGACCTTACATGGATGGGAAAAAATAAAAGAAATAGAGAATGTCATAATCATGCAGTGGCTGATAAAAATTCTGAACCGAGATTAGCCAATTCTGTATTTGAATAAAAGAATGAAATACGACCAACAGTGAGGCCTTTTTATCATAACCAAATAACACGATTGCTAAGATGGTAACACTACGACACCAGGTAGCATTGCTCTAGATGGATGAGGCAGAGAACTTGAATTCTAAAGAGGTCACATAAATCAAACGATGAGAAGAAATTAAATCCCCTTAACCTGGCAAAAAGTACTGGCTATCACAACACGAAATGGAAAATAAGTAAATCCATACATGGAGATGTACTTATTTTTTGGAGATGTAATCCATCTGATCTCCCAAGTGTGGCAACCGCTGAATGCCAGATCTGAGTAGGTCAGATAGAAATGCACTGCAGCTTGTGCAGAAATGGAATTCTAGAAACCACCTCATAAACATATGTTCAGTAAATAACCAATGACATAAATGGTGCACCAAAATATAAACCCAAAAAAGAGCACAAGACATAAACAAATATCAGGTACATAACAACAGTGTGTCCTGTCTGTCCAAATCAAGCAACGAAGGTGGTATTTAACCATGTGCCATAGCCATGGTCAATGTCAATTAGAAAGTCTTGCAATAAGGAAACTCTGGAGTATGAACAAAATAAAGTACTGTAACAAACATTTGGGAAAAATGCAATGTGTTCACATAGGGTGAAATAGAAGGGGGCCTTTTGAAGCAGTCGGAGGTTGCCTGATACATCAACCAATGAAACGAAAGCATCTTCTGCTCGTTGTTTGGCTTCCATTACTTCAAATTGCATAGTGGCCTCCAACAGTAAAGGTACACCTAGGGAAATGAATGGCCTTGAATTATAAGTGTAGACAGGGTAAGCAACGCTATTTTTTTTGCTTTTGTTTTACTAAACTCTTTCCACCATTGGGCAAGCCATGAGTTAAGAATATGAGGCATGAACAATAAAAAGCTGCAGACGTAAGTCATGGCTTGCTCACCTCAACCTCTAATTTCCTTTACTTTAAGCATTGCGGCTGTAGCTTTTGTTTTACTAAACTCTTTCCACCATTGGGCAAGCCATGAGTTAATAATATGAGGCATGAACAATAAAAAGCTGCAGACGTAAGGCATGGCTTGCTCACCTCAACCTCTAATTTCCTTTACTTTAAGCATTGCGGCTGCACATGGATGGCTCATGTCTGAGAACCTTGATAAATTGGCTGAAAGTACCAGTTCAAAGTAAGTGACACCAAGGGGAACCAAAGAAATAATATAGAGAAGTATCTGGTGCCATCTAAACCTGGCGTATGCCTTCATGCTTCAATCAATAGGTTTGAAAATATTGAAACCTCCCAGATTCTTTGTTCGCAGGGTTGGACAACCAAATACATCACCTACACTGGTCCAGCCTGTCTGCCATTCTGTAAAAATAAGCTTGTTTGTTTAACAGGAGAGGAAAACTGAAAGCAGTGGGTTTAAAAAAAGATGTCAACACTTTTTTCCCCTTCATTTTAAAAAAAGATGTCAGCACTTTTTTCCCCTTCATGGAATTGAACTAATGCCACATAAATAGGCAGAGGAGTGAACCTGCAAACTGATAAAGCCGAAACGAAGCGACAGACATCGTCGGCGTGTCGTACTGAAGCGGAAATGTGAACAGTGTTGGGCCACAGTAGCCAACGGAACTGCGTACGTAACGCAGAGCTGGAGCACAAAAATAAAGAATGGAATATAAACTAATAGAACCGAAATAAGGATAGGAAGATGTAAACCGGCGGAGTGGCCGTGGCGACGATAGGAGGGGGGAACCCCTTCCCCGCAGTCCCAAGACGACTAAACCCCTGGGACGACGACGGCGAATGGGAAAATTCCCGTTTCTATGAACAAAGCGAGGATTCGTATGTGTCAGCAAAGCGAGGGTTGGAACAAGGTGTCATCCAGATGTAGAGGGCAACCAAGGACCAGTGAAATAGAAGAGGAAAATGTGAGACCTAACCTGAGAAGCCCTGAAGCTGGCGACGGAGGAGACGAGGCTGACGACAATGTCGGTGGAACTACTGTTAGGGTTAGGGGTTGACCTGTTGGGTCTGCCCGCTGTCGCCAGACTACTCCGGCAAGGGGCGTAGCGAAGGAACCAACCCAGACGAGGATGGGAAGAAAGGGGAACGGCTCTAGCGGCGGCGGCGGACGAGGCGGGCGAAGAGGAGGCACGAGGAGCGGAGGTGACGAGGAGACGCGATGAGGATGGGGACGAGACGGGTGGACCAGGAAGGTTCTAACAAAAGCTAGATTCTGGCTGTATATATTGAACTGGCCTATGGCATGAGGAAGCGGGCGTGAACCACTCCGGACTCAAGGAATCTAGCAGATTCGATCAAAAGAAGCTGATTCTGCTCTTAAGAAATCTGAGCCGGCTAATCTGCGTCGCAAATGGAGAAGATCAAACGGCTAATCAAATTTAGGGAGACGTGGACCTGGCTTCTTGCGCAGGAGCTGTTGATCTCTCTAGTATTATAAAACTGCGTACGTAGATAGTCTTGATCGGTGTCCCCAAGAAACACAAGCAGCCGGGCGCACGTACTAGCTAGTGGGTATTTCCAATTATTCCAGGTGGGTTGGTGTGAGACAAGCGTGTTCACATCATCACTGGCGGCATGGGTTCAGCGCGATCAGCGGCGTACTGACGACTCCCGCTAGCTGACTGGCACGCGCGCGCGAGAGAGGACGTGCGTGGTGACTTGACTTGCTCTGCGCGGAGGACGATGCAACCAATAGCGAGACCACACCAACGCCGCCGGCGGCCAGACGATCGATCCAACCATGCATAGTATATCTACTGGAGTGCAG
>Ga0182004_10003205_pt1 | contig 12974 bp, 11 predicted proteins | sample Sormic07211540_1_FD_120479 | JGI IMG/M metagenome (GOLD analysis project Ga0182004, IMG submission 120479) | Endophyte microbial communities from Sorghum bicolor roots, Mead, Nebraska, USA - 072115-40_1 MetaG | ecosystem: Host-associated > Plants > Roots > Unclassified | place: USA: Nebraska... | reverse complement strand
TTCAAAAAAAAAAAAGGTTCAGCCCACCCCTACCTCCACCTTTATTTGGGGCCCGAGTTTTTCCCAAAGGCTTAAATGGATGAGTTGGTGACGCGAAAATGCTTGTTTTCTTCTTAGGATTCTCTCTAGATTTGTAGTATGACTATTGGCGCATTAGGTTGTCCCATTCCTTAAGATCTGAGCTTGGAATTGGTTGTTGGCAACCTACAAGCTTTGTCAATCCATGATTATGCAGACTTCCATTATGTGTTCAGACATGCCGACATCCATTTTGGTCGCTTATGTTTTTACTCTTTAGTACATAATCGGGGTCCTAATTAGTGGTCAGTTTTATTCATTTTTACAATTCGTTGTGACTCCAAATGAATTTGTTGAATCATTCATAACTGATTGTGTAACATAATTAGAGTCCGTATAAACTTCTTTAATACGGACTCAGGAGTAACTTCATGGAGATTCAAAGCTCACAAGTCACAAACAAATATTTTTCTTGTTCAGCTATATACAGGAGTCTAGGTATGGGAAGGTTTAATCACGCACTCTGGAAAACGGGGAAAGTGTAACGGTGAAAATGATAGCACTGACTTCACAGAAAGAGTTTGTGGACCATCTGAAAAAACAGCATACATATTTACATCGAAGTTGCTGACTTGGTGTTAAAATATTAAATAATATACAGCATGTCAAGTTCAGCAATGCTGAGCAGAAACTGTCCATTTCTTAACCAGAGGTACCCGAGGGATTTTAATAAAGTTCTATTTTACCTTAAATGGAACGGGTTTGTCATACATAGATACCTCCACCTATATAAATATAAGTAGGAAAATTTACTGGGGCTAAATTACTCTTTTTACATTTACAGATGATCTAACGGTATCCATGGAAATCCTGCTGCTTTCATCAGCAAGATGAAAGTTCACGACTTCAGTGGATATAATTGTTGGCTTGTTGCTTCACAAATCAAGAGGATTTGGCTTTTCTTTCAGTCGTCCGACGAATACTACGAATATTATCATACTAAGCCTCTGGGTTCCTCCATCTAAAGGGTTCAGCTTGTGTGGAACCACCGTTTCCTCTATTGTCGGTCTCAGGTTGACCTGATCCACCTGCCGGTGTCTCCGGTAATCTTGCTTGTCCTGGTGCTCTACTGCCTCGGCGATCCTAAAACCAATGGTAATAGATACATAAGTTAATGTAAATGCAAGAAGATAAACTGATGAAGTGACCAGGAGATGCCAATGGTACTTGAGGAGTTACAATGGTTTCAAATGAAATATTTCAGAGGTTTTTGTCAACTTGTACCTAATTCAGAGTGGTTGATATGAGTAAACTTTTGCTGGAAAGTGGAACTAGAAAAAACACACTTAGCATTGAAGCATGAGGCTCTTGCAGATAAAGAGGATAGTGACTGACTCAGATTCTCGCCCATTATAAGATTAAAACACTTCTATCACATATGACAGAAGTGGCAACAGGGATAGTTGACACTATATGTTTGTGCTTCACAACTGATACCGGCAGAGAAGCAACATCAATTCAAAAACAAACACTAGAAATTTTTCTGAAATGTAACTGAAGAATATAGAATAGATTTCAGTGACTTACATCTCTGTATGGGAAATCATCGACTTCAAGCATGTGAATGATGTGCCCAATCCGTGGTCTCTTAAGAGCATCAGGGTCTACACATCGCAGCGCCACTAGCAAAGCCTTCTTCACTGCTCTTGAAGAAGGTTTCTTGGGTATCTTTGGATCCACAACGCCATCTGAGTTTCGGGTGCTTACCATCGTCTTAAGCCAATCAACTAAATTAACCTGAAAAGCATGATCTGAAGGTTTATAATGCACTAAAACAAGCTCATAAAATAGAATTGGCTATAAGGAGGTACAGGCATGGCTAACCTCTCCTGGTGGCCTATTATAATCCACTGGTACCCTACCGGATATTATCTCCATTATAAGAATTCCAAAACTATATATGTCACTTGTTTCATTCAACATTCCAGTCCCTGCGTACTCTGGAGCAACATACCTGTGATGAGTGAGAAGGAAATTAGTACCCATCAGTCACAGCCACCTGATGTTAATAAAAGCCTAAAAGTGCAATGGACAGAGTCTAACCCAAAAGTTCCCATAACTCTTGTAGTGACATAACTCCTTTCTGAACCCAGAAGCTTTGCAAGTCCGAAATCCGAGAGCTTAGCATTCCAATGCTTGTCCAGAAGGATGTTGCTTGACTTGACATCACGGTGAACCACTTTTGGTTCAAGCCCCTCATGCAAATACATTATCCTACATGAGGGTAGAAATTTAGGTAATTAAGTAGAGTGCCAGTAAAACTCAGTAGATCAACAAGAATAAGCTGACGGCACACATACCCTTTTGCTGTTCCCAGTATGATTTTCATTCTGTCATCCCAGGTGAGAGGGCTTACAGGCCCAACATCCCCGTGCAGCCATTGTTCTAAGTTCCCGTTATCAACATACTCATATACAAGCATCCTAACAAGAACCACAAAAACATCTATGTTAGTATTATATCAACCAAATAAGCTAAACAATTAGTCTGCACACACCAGACATACCTCTGATTACCCTCGGCACAATATCCTAGAAGGCGCACAAGGTTCTTGTGTCGCACACGCCCGATTGCTTCGACCTCAACCTTGAATTCCTTCTCTGCCTGCCCCCTAACAAGTCAAAGGGTACAGAGTTTATAAATTTTACCAGCACACTAAAGAAAGTCGATCATGTCAAATTTCCACAGAATTCAGTCATCTTGTTAGACTATGCCTCTCAAAAACCAATTCAAGCTACTATTATAAAACACAAGTGAATTTTCCGTGACAAGCTTCTCCATTTGATATGCAAAATGAAATCCTCCTGCTGAACGTGACATCTAAATTCAGCATTGGCAAGCTTTGTACCTGAACAGTCAGTAGCCATGTGCAATCAGCACAATGCCAAGCATTTTTAAATTTCAAGCACTAACATGCCACTGAAAGTACAGAGTACTCCTAAACTAATCGGCTAAGCTGCAATGTCGTATAGTCAGATGCAAATGCCAATTGAATGCAAGTTTGCGGTCCATGAAGTTAACGGACATCTATTGGAAGCTGGTTCGGTACCTGTTGTTTAGCAAGTTCTTGACGGCGACCTGCGTGCCGTTCTCGAGCACGCCACGGTACACGATCCCGTACCCGCCCTCGCCGATCACGTTCCCGTCGGCGAACATCCCGGTCGCCGTCTCCAGCTCCTTGAGCGTGTACCAGTGGCCCCACCCGAGATGGGACACCTCCGGCACCGCCGGTGGCGCGTGGTCCGAGGCGCCGCCACCTCGCCCACCGCGGCTCTCGCCGTTGCCGCGCGGCGAAGGCCCGTCGCTCCGGTGGCTGGGGTGCTCCTGCTGCTCCGGGTACGTGACGTGGTGCTCCTTGCCGGTCACGATCTGCTCGGAGACAGCTGGCGTGGGGAGCTGGAGCACCTGCGCGAGCGGCATCTTCGCTGGGGCGACGGCGGTGGCGGTGTGGGAGGGGACTTCTTGGATATCCTTGGGCGCCTTGACATTCGCGGGACTCTTGGGAGGCGCGGTGGTTGGGAGCTGCTGGGCGGGATTGGGCCGCGGCCGCTGCCGCCGCCGGCGGCGGAAGGCGAGGAGGCAGAGGACGGAGATTAGGACGAGCAGCAGCACGAAGGCGGCACCGACGCCGATGCCGACGAGCACCCACATGCGGAGCCCAAACACCAGCGTGCTCTGGGACAGCTCCGTGCCGTCCGACATGGGAGCTGCTGGCGGAGCGCGAGACGCCAGGGCGACGCCGCCTTGGATGGAGTGGAGCCTGTTGGTTCTTCTCGCAAATTGGCGGATCTTCCTCGTGTTCTTGAGCGGAATTAGGTGTCAAAGCTCTGATTCCACGGCGCAAACAGCATTGCCTGGACTGAAACGGGGGGCAAGCACGGTGGATTCTGCCGAGAATCGGGCGGTAAAGATTGGGTTCGTTCTGCGGATGGAACAGTGTGGCAAATGCCGCAAGCAACTCCGTGCACAGTAGGCAGTAGCTGGATTTGGGTGGGTAATCGGGTGCGAAAGGAAGGGAAGGGGGCTGTTGTTGGCGATAATAATGTGGTTGTAAAGAACTAAAGATTGGACTTGGTAGGGGGAAAAAGTGAGGAGTGGATGGTTTGGTGTGATGAAAAATTTGGATTCTGGTGTGACTGGAGACCAGAGGTGGTGTAGCTGGTGGCTGGCGGTGGGCGGCTGGCGTGACGAGGATCCCAGCGGCAGCAAAACGAAGAAGACAGTACAGGCAGAGGGAGGAGTGAATGGTTGCTTGATGCGTTGGTTGCAGAACTGTCGATGGGATGTGGCAGAGTGAGTGAGAGCGACGACTTCTCTCTCGGAGACGGAGAGGATCGATCAGACGAGGAGTGGAGAGGACAGTGAGGAGGAGGAATGGAGTGGAGGGAGAGTAATGTGGAGTAATGAGGGTGCTGCTCCTCTGCATGCATGGAGGTGGAAGAGAAGACAGAGCCAGCAAGCAAAGAGGAGGAGAATAATAATAATTCAAGTGTAGAAGAAGGTTCATGGGCATCTGATCTTTGCGATGATGAGGTGGATGGAATACAGTCAGATCAGAGAGCGCGTACTGATAGTCTACTGGAGGAGCTGGCATGAGGTAGCAGCATGTTGCATGTTTTCTATTCTGGGTTTCTTTTTTGTTTTCTTTAAAATGTCAAATGTGATGTTTTTTTTTCTTTTTTGTATTTGCAGGTGTTAGTATTATGCTAGAGGTCCCCGAGCTAACAATGTACTGTATCGGTGCAATTAGCTGTCCCTCTCAGTGGCATAGATGCTTGCTGCTTGCAATGCAACAATAAACGTACAAAGGACATGTTCGTAAGGAAGAGATTTATTGCTACTCGGTACGAATCTCACGTGCGTGCGTGCGTGTGTTTTTTTTTTATCAATTCTTAGGGTTGAGAAAATTCCATGTAAAAAGATAAGTCACCCTTCGTTGCACACAATTTCATTTGATTTTATAAGTTCATAATCGCGCCTTGCCGACGAAACAAAGCCAAAGACCACATCAGTACATCACCATGACACAAGCGCATCAGATATTTCTTTTACAAGAACCAGATGGCTGGACCTGTCCTAGAGCTCCTCTGAGATTCCACTCACCATTTTTTTTCAAAAGAAAGTTTTATTACTTTTCAAAGTTGAGCTATTAGTCAGTTAACTATTAGTGGATAATAATGAATCCAAACAAGGCTTAATCTTGTATTTGAATTCAATAGTTAGCTGGCTAATAGCTCAAATCCAATATTAGCTAGCTAGCTAACTATTAACTACATGTTAGCTAGAGGGTGTTGAATGCACAGCTAATGAAAATTACTATTAAGATAGTTATTATATAAAGATCAAGCTAACAATTACCTATTTTATTAGTTGTGCTTGTTTGGATCAAAAAGAGAACTATTAGCAATAGCTGCGAAAGAGCTTGTGGTTCAGCGGTAGGATAGTTGAGATGCTACTCACTAAGGTTCTTTCAACTTTTTTCTAGTTTTTTTCTTAAAAAAGTAGGGTATGCACACGTGTGTGCTTTAGGTAGTACTACACGTTTTCACGTTCTGGAGACTAGAGAGCCTCTCAGCCTCTTTTTGCGTTTGTATGGACGCGCACACATGTATATGCATTGCGAGTGTGAAGTGTGGGGTTGTGTACGTCAAAGTTATACCTGATTAAAAAAAATTATTAACAATAGCTATTATTTATAGGAGCCCAAACATTCCCTAAATAATGAATGATCCTAGTCTCCTAGACAACGTATTTGCCATATTGTCAGTTCCAGCGTTCAGGTTGATTTATTTTGCTATTCTTTCGTGCTACATAGGAGTATTCTTATACCCATTTGATTGGACAATTCACGGGGGAGTTGATCAATAAGCATCCAGGTCAACCGTGCTCCCGTCTTGTATTAAATCTTTCAAAATCTTGGACCGGGTATCTTTAATGCAATTTGGAGAACGAAAAATATAATAGTCTATACTCCATTCAACAACTGAAATTAGAATATAAGTACTTCGTAACGTGCTACTTCCTCCATCTCAAATTATAAGACATTTTAAGAATTTTGAAGAGTCAAAGTATCTTAAATTGGACTAAAATTTATATGATAACATAATAATATTTATTATATCAACTAAGTATTATTACATTCTTTATTAATTATATTTTTATAGTATACCTATTTAATGTCATAAATATTTGTAATTCTCTATATAATTTTGATCAAACTTGAGATACTTTGACTCTCTAAAATTCTTTAAATGTCTTATAATTTGGAATGGGGAAATACCACATTTCCAAGTACATTCAGGAACCTCTTTTATTCGTAGCTTGTTTTATCTCTTTCGAGTTGTGATGGGGATCACCAGCATTATTTCTTTATTCACGATTGCTATTTCAGCAGGCAGCAGAGATCGATTGGCTTCTTCAGGAAATGCAGTCACCGAGGCACTATGCAGTGTAGCCACTATGGCACTATGTAGTGTAGAATATGTCAATAGCAAAATTGTTGAATGAGTGATCTATTAATATGCCTACAGGTGATGTGGACATTTATAAAGAACAAACCTAACTACATTATTATTGAGGGTGTCCCTAGAGAAAAAAGGAAAACACACACGTTCTTTTCAGGTATAGAATGTGCGTATTAAATAATGTCGATGGCTACCTAATTAAGCTACATGATTGGTTACTACTAGCAAAGATTAGCTGTTTAATAAGTAAGATAAGATAACAGATCATATAGAGGCAGTACAGTGCCGTATGGTGCGTCGCTTGGTTTGGAAGCTACTAGGGATGCAACAAATCGTGGTAACAAGGGGTGGTGGAACATGCCCATCCAAGATAATAATCAATTGCAGTGGATTTGCGCTCCTGCAGGCCAGGATTTATGTTGTTTATGGTGGTTGGAACGGCAGTTGTCTCATCTCTTCACTCACATCTTTGCCAACATCATTATTTTTACTACTACAAGTATTAATCGATCTAGCTATAGACGAATTCCATCCACATTAATCTAGCATTACTAGCTTGTAAAATCAAAGTCAACCTAGATCCGATCCAGTGGTTATGTGGCCTCTTTGGATTTTTTTTTATATCATGTTTTCACTTTCGTTACATGAAAAATACTCACGAATAAAACAATGGTGAAACAGACAACAACATAATCCACAAGATCTTGCATTACTTTTTGTTTACATAGTTATAATCGAATGCTGGTGGTAAACTTTATAGATAAAAAATTGGATATATATAGTTCACATTTTCTTAGTATGTCTAGACGGCTTCATTAATCTTAAAATTTATCAGGATAGTATGTAGCTCGTATATGTTCATACTTCACAGAGATGACTATGAGAGCATCTCTGTCTATGCTATGTTCTTTAAAAATATCTCTCTCGAGGAACGACACGTGAGCTACATATATTCTTGGGCAGGCCTATTGCGAGTTGCCACACCCAAAAAAAAGTATTAAGTAGAAAAAAGAAATAACATTCAGAAGCAACGTCATTCAGAGCTTGGAACTTCCCCTACGTCTGTGGAAATGCCTCCATCCATCACGTCGGCAGTGTACTCGGTAGTGGAAATTAATCATTGTGGATCATAACCTGATTAGAATGGTTGGCAACCACTAAAACATAGGAGTATATAATTTGTATATGTGGTCTATCTCCTATATGAGCTCTGTCCATGTAACGTGTTAGGTGGGAGAGAAGAAGCTAATTATTGGCCATATATCTTCTGCTTACGTCGATGAGACAATTGAGGCCTTGTTTAGATGCATTTTTTTTTTTGAAATTTAACACTGTAGTATTTTCGTTTATATTTGACAAACATTGTTTAACTATGGACTAACTAGGCTCAAAAGATTCGTCTCATGATTTACAGGTAAACTGTGTAATTAGTTATTTTTTATCTATATTTAATGCTTTATGCAGGCGTATAAAGATTCGATGTGATTGAGAATCTTATAAACTTTTAGAATTTTGGGTGCATCTAAACAAAGTCTGATTATATAGCTCCTATAGTCTTATTTGTCCTTGTCTAAGAAAACAATATAATGGAGTAAAAATTTCTAGAACCGACACCGTGCGTACAACAGAAGGCATTATTGTTGTGAACTGCACCAAATAAAGCGCAATTGAAAAAGATGAATGACTGCATTTAAGAAAAGGAAAAAGTCTATATAACCCCTAAAACTATCTAGGGTGGAATACTTCATCCCTCAAACTATAAAACCAGATATTCTATCCCCTGAACTTTTAAAACCGGTCAAATAACCCTCTCGAGTGGTTTTAGAAGGTGTTTTGTCTTTTTCTTTTTATTTATTTTTGCTAAATCTTTCAAAAATCATAATAAATCACAGAAAAATCATAAAATAAAAAATTCAATTTTGTTGGACTCCAGATGAGTAGATATACACAGTGAATATATATACTTTAGTACAAAGTTTTTGTTGTAGCTTTAAATCTATATTTTTCTGTAATTCATTTGAATAATTCATATATGTAATTCCTATGGTCCAACTGTGGTAAAATTTTTATGGTGGGCTCATTATTGTATGCTTAAACTACGTTAAAAATTTCATACTCATTGGATCACGTACAACTTAGTTATATATAAAGCATAGATTTAACAAGAATAAAGCTAAATAAATCTATAACTAAGTTATACGTGATCCAATAGGTACGAAACTTTTACCATAGTTCAAGCATACAATAATGAGCCCACCATAAAAATTTTACCACAACTGAACCATAGGAACTACATATATGAATTTTTCTTATTAATTATAGAAAAATATAGATTTAAAGCTACAACAAAAACTTTGTACTAAAGTATACCATATTATATATTCATTGTGTACATCGACTCACAGGAGTCCAACAAATTTGAATTTTTTATTTTATAATTTTTCTGTGATTTATTATGATTTTTCAAAGATTCAGAGGAAATAAATAAAAAAAGAAAAAAACAAATCCACCCTATAAAACCACTCTAGAGGGTTATTTAATCGGTTTTGAAAGTTCAGAGGTAGAATATTTTGGAGGATAAAATATTCCACCCTAGATAGTTTGGAGGTTATGTAGACTTTTTCCTTTAAGAAAATTTGAGCCAGGAAGAAGAATAACTGTAAGAAAAATATGAGCTAGGAAATCGGATTTTATTATCGTACAAAATCGCATTAATCTTCTAACCCAAGAAGCACCTTCGTCAAATTAAGGATTCGCTCATCGGCACGGAACGTTTCGACACTATGGGCATTTGAAATTTGTAGATAATATGTATATCTTTGCTTTGTTTAGTTCCAAAAAAATTTACAAAATTTTTCAGCGTCATATTGAATCTTATGGCACATGTATGAAACATTAAATATAGATAAAAGAAATAACTAATTATATAGATTATATATAATTTGCGAGACGGATCTTTTGAGCCTAGTTAGTTTATAAGTAGACAATATTTGTCAAATACAAACGAAAGTGATACAGTGTCTATTTTACAAAAAATTTTGGAACTAAACAAGGCCATGATATACAAGCAGATGAAATAAGTCAAATAATACCAAAAACGGATAACCAACTTTTTTTTTTTATTGGATTCTATTAACCGACTGGTGTGGCTTTGTTTCCAAGCAAAACCGTCACACGAGTAATGAATCTCTTCTGAGCCCATAAACACCTTATATGGGCTTCGATTATTTCCAGCCCATAGAGTTGATGTCCTTCTGTAGGCCGGTTTCACCCAATGGCCGGGCCGGAGGTACAAAAACTGGGCCGGTAGGAGGGGTCCATGGTTGCATCGTGTCGTGCCTGGAGGGACCTTAGGGGGGCTGCGGAGAGTATACGGTCCATATTACCTCAAATTTCGTAAAAGTTTGTTTTTCTTTCTAAACTCTAAAATTAGATAAAACACCTACATCAACTTTTATAAGTATTCATCTTATGGCCCGGTTATAAATGATTTTAAATGTAATTTTGTTTTTTATTTATTTTAGCTGATTTTTTTAAAAAAATAGTAAATAACATAAAATTATAAAATAGAAAATTATTTGTCAGATGTCATATGAGTAGATCTAAGTAATGAACATATAATATGGTATATTTTTGTAGGTGAGCACCTTGCAACGGTCCTTAAAATTGTTTAGGTTCTTGTGAGTTAAGGTCTTGTTTAGTTCGTGAAAGTTTTTTGAGTTTGGTCATTGTAGCACTTTCATTTGTATTTGATAATTATTATCTAACCAAAACTAACTAGGCTTAAAGGATTCGTCTCGCAAATTACAGTCAAACTATGCAATTATATTTTTTTTATCTATATTCAATGCTCCATAAATACGTCTAAAGATTCGATGTGAAGGGAATCTTGAAAAAATTTTATTGTTTAGATCAATAAGTTTTTGGATTTGAACACTGTAGTACTTTTGTTTGTATTTAGTAATTATTGTCCAACCATGTACTAACTGAGCTCAAAAGATTCATCTCGTAAATTACAAGCAAACTGTACAATTATTTATTTTTTAATCTACTAATGCTTCATGTATCATAAATTCGATGCGACGAAAAATTTTAAAACGTTTTTAGATTTTGAGTACAAGTAAAAAGGCCTAAACCAGGCCTAATTATGATCTGAGACCGAGCAGCGATCGTCGATCGAGGAGAGGACGGGACGAGAGGAGACCGCAGATCAGAAGCGAGCACCTGAAATGAAAGTGAGCACAGTCGCACAGAGCTCTTGATTGCATTGCGGTTCGCAGTAGACAGCCCATCTGACGCATTGACGCTGATCTGAGAGCAGCCTGAGCCACCGGATGACCGGACCCACGGGCCGCGGCACCAAGACCGCGAGTGTTATTCTATGGGTTAAGGGTGCACCTCTCGTTGTAATAGATAGATGTGCTGTCTAGTTTTCTAAAATAGAAAATTAGTTATTATTTAATTTTTATATATCAAACTATCTTAATTTTAACCAATTATATATATAAAAATATTAATTTTTAATAGATAAAAATTATTAGACTAGTCATGTTATATATTTTCATATTGTAAACTTATTTAAAGATACACGTATTGATATTATTTATTTCCTATACATTTAGTCAAAATTAAGATTATTTGACCCCTCGCATTGCGAAATAGCGACTTATTTTCTGGAACAATGAGAGTATGCTTGTGTGCAGTCGAGTGGCCCGCACAAATATCTTTAGTCAGCGGTTGCTTTGGCATCAAAAAATAGACCAAGCTAATACAGGTTTGCCTGTGTGATGTAACAAAAAGATAAGACCAAAAGTAGTACATTTATTAGTTTACACGTTGAAGGGCATGGGTATTAATGTTCATATAAAAGTTCCATTATTAGCTGCAAACAAACGTTTACAGCATGAAGGAAGTAACATGTAAGCTGGCGTTGGAGACTTTTTGTTTGTTTGCTTGGCTATTTCGGTTTGGAGACTTTGCTTTCTATAAACATTAGCTTTACCTTGCGCGCGTGCTCAAGTTTTTTTTTTTTTTTTGAAAAAAGGGGGAAGCCAAGAATTCTGTAAGAGCTCATTGTGGTGACCACTGGTCAGAATAATCAGATAGGGTCATTAATCACCGAAATCAAATTAGAGGCGTAAATGCGTGCAACGAGTGAATTTCCATCCTGCCTCCTTGATTTAGAGTTATTATTATGATTCCACGTACGGACCTCTGTTCTCTGGTGGTGCCAGTGCCACGCACATTTTCCAGCAGCTGCAAAAGTACGTGGTCTCTTGACGGAGGGAGCGATGCATGCATGCGCGCGCTCGTGAGCCCCCTCCTGGAGAGTGGAGAGCAGAGCAGTCACGACGAGACGCGATGAGACCGCGGAGCAGCGCTCAGAACCACCTGATGAGACTGAGAGGCAGCGCATCGAGCAGGACGCGGGGGCATGCGGTTCAGAGCCCCGGGTACCCGCAGGCGAGCGCGACGACCGTCAAAGGGCCGGGAAGGAAGGAAGGAAGGATGGGGGGCCGGGACCCGCGACGACAGCCAGCCTGAGTGACAGGCGTTGATGCCTCTGCCGGCCCAAAACGGAGGTGGCACGCCCGCTGCCCACCCGCTGCCTGTTCAATTCAGCCGTGCCCGCCCGCGCGATGCCGCTGCTTTTTCCTCGCCTCGGTCCACCACGCCGCGGGTCTCCCGGTCCCGCCCGGGTCGTCGCCTCCTCCCCTGGACCCTGGACCTGGAGCGAGCAGAGACACAGGCAAAGGCAGAGGTACGCGTGCGGTACAGCGCCCTGACGTGATCGGCGATCTGATGGCCAAGTTGATGCCGCCGCGACCGTGATGTGAGAGCCACAAGCCCACAAGGCCCGCCACAACACGGCCACAGCCACACGACAGAGGCTTGCGCGCTCGGGAGCCGGTCCCGCTGCCTCACAATTTGCTCGCAAAACCAAACTTGCGGGCCGCTACCACCGTAGCTAGGCTTGTTTTACTTCCATCCAAAATTCAAATTTTTCCATGATTTCCCGTCGTATCGAATTTTTAGACGCTCGCATACATAGAGTATTCAATATAGACGAAAGTAAAAACTAATTGCACGGTTTGGTCGGAATTTACGAGACGAATCTTTTAAGCGTAGTTAGTCCATGGTTGAACAATAATTACCACAAACAAACGAAAGTTCTACAGGTGTCGCGAAATTTTTCACCCCACAAACTAAACACGGCACTAGTAGCATCCATCAGAAAAAAAACCAGCTCGCAGGGGCGAAGCTAAGTTATAATTAATGGGTGCAAATGCACCTCAAAAAATAGAAAAATAGTGAGATGAGTTAAAATTTCATATATATATATATACATGTTTGTATACTTCCTTCTAATTTGTTCAGCTTTGCCATTGCCAGCTCGTCCAACATCGTCTCGTTTAGTTTCCAAAAACTACC
>Ga0182004_10003204_pt1 | contig 12975 bp, 8 predicted proteins | sample Sormic07211540_1_FD_120479 | JGI IMG/M metagenome (GOLD analysis project Ga0182004, IMG submission 120479) | Endophyte microbial communities from Sorghum bicolor roots, Mead, Nebraska, USA - 072115-40_1 MetaG | ecosystem: Host-associated > Plants > Roots > Unclassified | place: USA: Nebraska... | reverse complement strand
TGTTGTTCTTGTTCCCCTTACAACTGGGGTCACGGGATTTATACATGGGGTGTTCCCCGGCTTGAACCAGCAGGCGCAGCTGCTTCTAACCTACGGCTCAAGTCCACTCCGGCCCGCTGACGAGGACACTGGGCCGTCTGATCCGGCTCTCTTGCTTTGGACGCGCAGACTCGATGCTGGGGTTGGTGTTCAGTTGTGGAGGTGTCGTGCTGCTGACAAAAGCCCACAGGTGATTTTCTTTTTCTTTCTGAAATAAAGCGAGCCTGTCAAACCTAGAGCTAGAGGGGATGCATGCTGCAGTCGGAACGGAATGAGGGACGGACATGGACATCCTGGACACGCTCCAGCCGTGTTGCACTTCGAGAAGCCGATCCAGAAATCTGCAAAACAAGATGTCCCATCACAAATAACCCCCAAGCGAGTCTCTTGCCTGTTGCATCTTGTTTCCCATCACAACAAAAGAGCATGTCCGATCCATCGTTCTATCGTGTCTTGTGTTGCCATTTTGCTGCATTCGTCTAAAGAGCTTTACTTCCTCTTCAGCACTTCAAAACATTTCACTTTGTGGTTACTTTTCTAGAGAAGAAATTTCATTCTGCTCTACTTCTATAGGCTCCAATCCACCTGCAACATCCGAATTCTCATGCCTACGAACCAAACAAGGACTTTAAGGCCCTGACTCTTTAAATTCCTGTTACCTTCCGTTCCACCTATTATATGTGCCCAAACAGACTGATAGAGGGAGAAAAATTGTATGGTAGTTCCTAGCTATTCCTATATATATCTGTACATCCGACCTGAAAATTAAGTATAGGGGTGGTGGCCAATGCATTAGTAAAAGAGCTATTATGCTCTCAGAGATGAAGTTACTGTGCAAGTAATAAAACTATCGGAATTCAGTTCAAAGGTTAAGAGTAAAGAAGATTTTTAAAACAAAGATGGTATCTCATCTTGCCAAACTGAATGCAGTAAGTTCTGTATCCCCCCCCCAGCTGGCTTGAATGAGTGAGATGTATTACTGGGCCTTTGCACATTTCAGATTTGAGGAATCTCGGTAGACCTGTCAACATGTGACTAAAGTTCATCTAGTTTTTATTTCTACTGGTACACATATGCTTCAAGCGTCAAAAGTGACAGGCCCAAAATAGTGAACCTGCCAACAATATAGAAAGTATGTAGTTAGATCAAGACAAAAATAATATGACAGCTAATACTGGAAATAATAAATACAACAGATAGTGTGTACATCTGCAGGTGCTGTTTACGTTAAATAAAATCTGCAGGTGCTGGATATATCTAACAAGTTTATCTGAAAATATATAAGGCTGGAACTTTGTTCCATATCTAAAAAAATGTCAAAATATATAAATGCAAAACAGAACACCTCGTATAAGGTCGCAGTGTTTAGCTTAATAACTTTAACTGTACTCCTGGATCCGAACCTATGTGATGACCACTCAAGGCTAGAGATCAATATAATCTTATGAACCAGCATAACCAGCAGTTTTATACCAAGCGAATCAAAATGCAACAGGATTATGCAGGAAATTTCATAGATTCATCATCCAACAGAGTTCAATTCATGGATTCATCAACCTAACCAGCTCCTCCTTAATTGGATGCTAATGTTCCTAATCAAATTCCGAAAAGTCAAAATAAAAAAGAATTAAACCTGAGTTCAGCCTTCTGTTGGAATTAAGCAGTGTTTTTTTTAAGGAATCGCACTGAAATTTTCAGTAACAACAAGGATTTTATTGCAGTTTCTATCCAATTTTGATAATAAATCACGGAAGATGTCGTATAGCAACTATATGTTCAAGAAAAAAAAAGATCCTATTGCATCCCATTCCCATCCTAAAGAACCAGCAGAGAAAATAATGGAAAAGGTCATAATGCAGTACTATGGTATTTCAACTTTTAAAGGTTGCGAGAAAATGTATCTAATCCATAAATTACAATAAGGACCTGTCTGATTCATATCTTCAGGTGCTTTGTTGCTGGTTACACAAATACTGTCCCTGTGCTTAACAATGTGCTTATAGTGCCAGGCAGGGACAACTGCAAAAACATCAATACTTGAACAAATGAACTTTGCTTGATGTATAAAAATGGTAGCAGAGCATGTTTAATTAACAATGACAAGTTCCACAATCTTAATAAGTTATGATAAATAAAAGCTGTTAGTACAAAATATATGCAAGAGTTTAGATAAAGTAGAGCTTAGTTAAACTTCAATTATTATCCTCACATTCAGCATGGTATCAAGATTAGGTGTGCAAAGTTTCATTAAAAGCACTAACTTCATGAAAACTTAACACATTGAAGTTAATATTGTGCTAGGTCATGAACTAACCGATGTTATTTACCGACACCATTCTTAAATTTTGTTTCCTCATTTTTTATGTAATCCAATAAGCAAGCTGTTAGGTTCTATGACAATGCACGTCGTCCTTGTCAGGTCTGGATGAAAAGAAAGCAAAAAGACTTTAATCCTTGGTATTTCAATGTCTCATCAAAGCATACTCATGAAAGTGAAACCTTCTTCTATGTTTGATAACACCTTAAGTGGCCCAATTGCCTTCCCGATGTACTCCCTCTGTCCTAGAATAGATGACGTTATGGGATGCGTGCAGACCAAATTTTTTTCAACTTTGACGTCATATATTTAACGGTCTATCTAAAGATATTAATCATGTATTATAAATATTAATAGTTTTTTATATATAGTTGGTCAAAGTTAAGAAAAGTTGACTTTTTGGAAAGCGATAATGACTTCTATTTCAAGACAGAGGGAGCACAGGTTGTGACTTGAGATTAGTACAGTGATAGAATGGTCATTCAGAAAACGTAAAACATTAGCACGGTCACTTGCTCCCGGTAGTTATATTATAAAAATGCCTTTAGCTAATGAGTAGTTTTCATAAAAAAATGTAGGACAATGGACCAATAGAAGCATTTTTACCTGTCATTTTCGAGAAAATTGCAGATATAGGACTCCAAACAATGCGCTTCTCAAATATAGGACTCCAAACATTGTCTTCGTAAAAATAACCCTTGAAACATTGACTTCTTGTTTTACATGACATTTGGTGTATTTGTTCTTTTTCTTAATCTAAATACATGTATTTCTCTCCTAAACTGACCATGTTGTCCTTATGGCCCCTGCCCAACGCTCTATCTACCTGACCCCTAATCGAGAATACGATCGTTCTCCCTCGCCGCCGTCATTCTCTCCCTCAACGCCGATGGATGCATCGCCACCGCCTGACGAAGAGGATGGCCACCCACTCTCCATGGATGGCCATGCAGCCATAGCTCTGTCGGCCTCGCACCTGGCCATGGTGCCATCAGTCGTGGATGCGCCATTAGAGAAAGAAGACAAGAGGAGGTGTACGGCCAGCTATGCCCAGGCTCGGCGGCCAGCCATGCCCAGGAGAGCCGAGGCCAACGAACTAGCACGTCGATTCATATGAGATCGATCCAAGCAGAAGGGCAAAAGGGTCAGATTAGGATACAAATACATGTATTTAGATTAAAGAAGAGAACAAATGTACCAAATGTCGTGGAAATCAAGAAGCCAATGTTTCAGGAGTTATTTTTACGAAGACGATGTTTGGAGTCCTATATTTGCGAAGCACATTGTTTGGAGTCCTAGAAAAGTAACAAGTAGAAATCAGAATGGATCCAACCAACCAGACTAGAAGCTTCTTCTTTTGTGTAGTCATGACTCATGAGTATGCTGCATGTACAAGGATCAGGTAGTTTAGCACTTGCAACATTTCCATAGAGAAACAATCCATAATCCATTAGGAGCAACTGGTACCTGGCCTACCAAAGTATCTAGTTTCTTCTCAGTTCAGATATGAGACTCAGTTACTAAATCCAGGTTCTACGTTTTCTATTCTTCTCCTGGGTTTAATCAACAAATAGAGGTTAGAAAAATCCAGTACAGTCCAGTTCAAGCATAGAGCAACTAAAATCCGATATGCTCAAGCTATTATTATATGTTTTTAGCCGTCAATGTTATTACAGGAGTTCATAAATAACCTGGAGGGTCAGATGGCTCACTCCTAGCTAGTAACTAACTAGTCAAGAAATCAACTTTTACCATATATCCTATCCATACAGCATGGCGTTCCTTATCTTCAGCTCCTTACTTAGCATGGAACATCAATATGATTCAGTTTTATAGTTGGTGCAAGGAACATTACAAGACGGAAAAACTCAGAATCATTCTAAGCATGAATGGAAGATATTGTCTCTGCTCATGTTGTTTAAAGTTAAAGTGGTTCAACAGTAATCCAAACTGTATTGACAATCTCTACCTCTGTAAAACAAGATTCCCGTCGCAAACTTTTGTTTTTGAAATCTAGTTCCAACCAACGAAAATGCACAGATGTACTAGTACTAGATAAACCATTCCAATTAGCAGCAAGAACAAGAACGTTACAGAGGTAGTAACACTAAACATGATCTAATCTACCAGCACGGCGCTAATGGTAATGTAGGGACCTCCCTCTTAAGAGAGGAGACTGGAGAGCACTCTATGCCTTCTTGGGGGACTTGGCGGCCTTCTTGGGCGACTTGGGCTCCTTGGCCGCCTTCTCGGCCACCTTCTTGGGGAGAAGCACGCTGTGAATGTTGGGGAGGACGCCGCCGTGGGCGATGGTGACGCCGGCCAGCAACTTGCCGAGCTCCTCGTCGTTGCGGATGGCCAGGAGCACGTGGCGCGGGATGATGCGCGTCTTCTTGTTGTCCCTGGCCGCGTTGCCGGCGAGCTCCAGCACCTCGGCGGCGAGGTACTCGAGGACGGCGGCGAGGTAGACGGGGGCGCCCGTGCCGACGCGCTGCGCGTACCGGCCCTTCTTGAGGTACCGCCCGATACGGCCGACGGGGAACTGCAGCCCGGCCTTGACGGAACGCGACACCGACTTCTTCCTCGGCCCGCCAGCCTTGCGCCCCGCCGCGCCCTTCTTCGCCTTCCCGCCCGCTCCGGCACCGCTCACGTCCATGGCCGCCGGTTGCCGCTGCTGCGCTTCGAGATCGAGAGAAAGCGTGGGAGTTGAGAGGCGATGTGGGTGTGGATGCCAAATGCGAAGCGCGGCGAGATGCTTTTAAACCGTGCGCGCGCGCGCGGCGGGGAGGGAGAGGGAGGAATCCGTGTGGTGGGCCCGTCGATCCGTGTGCGGGGCCAATGGACGGTCCGATCGGCTGGGGAGCGGACGGTTGGATGTGGGTGGTTGCGGTTTCGGAGGGACGATCCGTGGGAGGGGCTGCTCGGCCAATCAGGTGCGTGCGACAAAGAAAGCACAACTGCCAGCTCATCTGTACTGTAGCCGTGTATGTAATAAAAAAAACCTACTAGTGCATTAGTTTACCCATTTTTTTAGTTTGACAGTTTTTATAGAAAAAAGATATGGTAACGTTTACAAGTTCAAATAAATGCAATATTTCAAGGAAAGGTTTTTAGAAAGATATATTAGCATTTACATGTTTAAATAACAGGTTAATGAAATTAATTTTACAGTATAAAATATATTTTTATATATAGTTGGACAAAGTAAAAAAAAAATTGAGAGCTATAATTTGGAATGGAAGGGGTAGTACGGTGTACTGTAAAATGATTTCCAGATTGGATCTTCTCATCTTAGGCCTTGTTTAGTTCCCAAATTTTTTTTTAAGATTCTCCGTTACATTGAATCTTACGACATATGCATGAAGTATTAAATATAGATAAAAAAGATAACTAATTGCATAGTTTATCTGTAATTCGTGAGACGAATCTTCTAAACCTAGTTAGTCTATGATTGAACAATAATTGTCAAATAAAAACGAAAATGCTACAGTAGCGAAATCCAAAAATTTTCGCGAACTGAACAAGGCCTTACTTTGAACAGAAAAATCAACAGAAACAAATCCTCACGCCTAGGCAACGGCAAACTTTAACTTATTATAAATCACAACGTTTCCATTATTATTTACAATGCCCCACTGTTACCATCTCTGGTTGATTTTATTGCCTTCTCATACGAAATTTGAAATAAAGCAATGGTACAGCGAGGCTGTCAAACCGCCGGAGCAGGCTGAGGAACTGCAGTCCTATTGCTTGCAAGACCAGGAGGACACTGCAGCCGGAATGAGGGATGCACATCCTGCACACGCTCCAGATACAGCGGTGTCTGCATTTCGATAAGCCGAGATATCTGCAAAACAAGGTGTGCCTATAAAAACAGTAAAAGTGGATGTCTATTGCATCTTGTTTCCAGTCACAAAGGCTAGAGGAAATAAGCATATGCTGACAATAACACGACTTTCTCAACGACCCTAGTCTAACATAACTTCATCGCTGCTCATGAATCATCTGAGGCAAGCAGCAACGATTTCATACATAACACTGATAACAAGGTCCAGTACATACCGCCCTGCGGAATGCAAACATCTCTTCTTGACCAGACAATATTGCCACAAGTCCGGTCGTAGACGGTCCTAAGCCAACATTGCCTCCTGCTAAAACATCCCTCCTCAGCTTTGTCCCTTCGGACTCGGTTTCGAACTGAAAACTGCATAGCATGATCAATCATGTGAAAATTCACTCTCAATTCATGTGCAATTCAGATTCAGACTTATACATTCCATTGTACACAACCAGAAACGTAATCCCCTAACAATCAATTAATCCCTTTTGTCATGGTATTTTGCTTTAGGCCTTTGTAATTGTTGTAAACTCTTCTCTATCTTTAATGGATGGCAGATCTTCTGCCTTTGCTTTAAATAAAAGAAAAGGAAAACACAGAAAAATTTTCTCCACAGCCCAGAACCAGCATATATGACAAAGCTCACTGAGACATATTTTCAGTTCATAGTGTTTGAAAAAACAGCCTTAAAGATCAGGAAAGGGTTATCGAGTTACCTCTCTAAATCAAAAAGAGGTCCTTCCTCAGTTCCTTGGAAAAGATCATCAATGGATGAGGCAGCTAGGCATATAAGGCGGCAGTGATGGTTGTACAACTCATCGATAAGAGTGATAAACCTTCTTGCCTAAATGAGTCATGATATTAGCAACAGATGGAGTATTTCAGAAAGGTAGAGAGCAACAACTAATTAATGCTTACTGCCCATCAATTCAGATAGCTATCTGAAAATTTAACAAACGGACCTTTTATGTTTCCTAATTTGCAATATATTTGTAAAGCTCTCCAACTCAATCAACATGTCATCTCCATCTTTCTATCCAAAATATTACTGTCTTGCTTTGCTAGTTTGCTACATCCTTCTAGAGATCCTTGCTCTTCAGCACTTCAAAATCATATTTTACTTTGTATTTAATTTCTTGAGAACATATTCCATTTTCTATACTTCTATAGGCTGATAGGCTCCAGTCCTGACTGCTACATTCCTGTTCCCTTCCACCTATTTTCTCTGCCCAAACAGACTGAAAGAAACAGAAAAACCAGCACGTGAAGAAATACCTTGTCACGGATCTTCATACTCATAGCTGGAATGTCTGATATGAAAATTGTATGGTAGCTCCTAGCTATTGCTATATAATCTGCAGCTCCGACCTGAAATTTAGTATAGGGGCAATCAATGCATTAGCGAAAGAGCTACTTTGCTCTCAGATATAATAAAAAGGTGCTACAATTGGGAAATACAAGTTTATGTATTTGTCTAACATCAGCTATTGTGGAAGTAATAATATCAGTTATTCTGCAGTAATAATTTATTCTTTCCATCTAACTTGAATTATAGATAGATATGAAATGAGATTGAGATATTACTGGGCGACCGCATAGATATTCGAAGTCAAACCTTGCGACGCCATTACAGCTTTGAGGAATCTCAATAGACCTGTCAACAGGCGACTGAAGTTCATTTAGTTTTAATTTTCACTGGTACAGAGATGCTTTATCAGACATACCTCCCAAACATTACAGGAATGGTGACAGAAATAATATTTCCTCCTGATTTGTTAGTTATGTCATACCACATAGCCTCATACATGCTGCGAGCGTCAGAAGTAGCAGGCCAAAAATAGTGAACCTGCCAACAATATAGAAGGTATGTAGTTAGATCAAGATCGTAAACATAATATGACAGGTAATACAGGGAATAATAAATACAGTGGATAGTGAGTAAATCTGCAGGTGCTTAGAAGGGATATATCTAATGAGTTTATGTCAAGATATATAAATGCAAAATAGATCATAAAAAACAGCAAAATTGTACAGGCCAAGTGTCATAAATCTCCTACATTGTTATACAATTTGTTAACATGCTATGTCATTCTGTCATCCACCAGGGGTCAATTCATGGGATTCATGCAGGTGCCCACCTCCTCCTAAATTGAATACTAATGCTCCTAACCAAATTTCTTAGAATAAATAAAAAAAATGAAGTAAACCTCAGTTGAGCCTTCTGTCGGAATTAGGCGACGATAATCCTTTTCAGTACCCACAAGAATCTTATTGCAGTTTTCATCCAATTTTGATAATAACTCAAGGAAGATGTCCCTTTGCATTCCATCCTACAAATCAACAGAGAAAAGAATGAGATGATCATAATACGGTACTAAGGTATTTTAACTTGTAAAGGTTGTGAGAAAATGATAACACATCTAATCCATAAATTAGAAAGACAACAAAATAAAACAATAAGGACCTGCCTGATTCAGATCTTCTGGTGCTTTATTACTGGTTGCTACAAGTACTGTCCCTGTGCTTAACAACCTGCTTAGAATGCCAGAAAGTGCTACAACTGCAAAAACATCGATAGTCTGCAAAAATGCGCTTGCTCAGTGTACTAAAAAAACACTAGGTTGCAGAGCATATTTAATTAACTATGAAAATTATAAAAGTTTCATAAATCATAAGAAAGCAGTAAGTGCAAAGATGTATATGCAAGAGTATAGATAAAATAGAGCTTAGTTAACTTCAATTCTTCTCAGATTCAACAAGACATAAAGATTAGGTGTAAAAAGTTCCAGTAATGCTGATTCAAAAGAATTTTCCAGTAACACATTAACTTCATTAAAACTTATAGACATGATGAAATTAAAATATTATGCTAGGTCATGGTGGTGGAACTAATCAATGCTATTTGCCAACACCAATCTTCATTTTTCTTATGTCCCCCAGTTTTAGAAGTAATCCAATAGCAGCTGTTACATGCTAGGAAATGCCAATCCTCTGTCAGGTCAGGATAAAAAGAAGGCAAAAACCAAAAAGGCTTCAATCTTGACACTTCAAAACTTAGGTACCTGTATCTCATCAAAGCATAGAATGCTTGCTCCAGTTTTATTTGCCTGTCTATCAACCAAAAACTTGTCAGCAACTGCCAAAAGGATGTGCTTTTCCTGCGTCTGTTGTTTGTACTTCTCTTCGCCAATCAACCACTCCTTAATTTTCACATCAAATGGAAGGCTTGATATCCAATTGAAGGCACTTGAGTGAATAGATTTGTCATCATCACGTCTCTTCCATACATCATGCATATGATCGTGTATTTCAAGCATGGCCTGCATCAAAGGGTACTATACTCTTATGCAAATCCTTGGCAACAAGGTCACAATTAAAATAAGATAACTAAACAGTTAATCTATAGTGTTATGTTAATGCCAACTTGCCAAGCCACACTTGTGTAAATGAGTTCAGACAGGTATGTGTGTGCCTGAGTATGCTACCACAACAGCTAACAGATACAGTTGAGACAGTATCGTTCTACTATTGCTAGCCATGTTCAATCAAATAAATTGATCTTCAGGTACAATAGCTAAATCAGATTACAACTAAATGACTGAACAGTCATTGGTATTTGTAAATAGCAGAGAATTTACCTCATGAAAGTGAAACCTTCTCCTGTGTTTGATGACACCTTCAGTGGCCCCATAGAACATGTCCATCAACATTGTCTTGCCTAAGTACAGGTTGTGCCTTGAGATTAGTAGAAGTGACAGAATAATATTTCACAAGACATAAAATATCAGCATGGTTACTTGCTCACGTTAGTTTCATAAATGTAGGGCAATGGCCCAATAGAAGCATTTTACCCCTCATTTTTAGGCTAGCTGAAAAACTAATGGACAGAATGGAACCTATAAGGCTAGAAATTGCTTCTTTTGAGCATGTGCAAGAATCAGGTAGCTTACCACTTCCAACATTTCCATAGAGATACAATCCTTTAGGAGCAACAGGAGCGACTGGTCTATGGCCTACCAATGTATCTAGTTTCTTCTCTCGGTTCAGGTACGAGACCCACTTACCAACTCCAGGTTCTATGTTTCCTCTTCTTCTCCTGGGTTTAATCAACAAAATACAGGTTAGAAAAAACCAGCATAGTCCATTTCTTGTATAGAGCAACTAAAATCTGGCATGCTTAGATGTATTGGTATGCATATTTAGCTGTTAATATTCTTGCAGGAGTTGAGGAGTAATAGCAGTGTTCCATCCATGGATGGTTTCAACATAACAGAAGTTCTCAGTGACATACTGAAACTATTATGACATACATGCACTGTGACACCAATAGATTCCCACTTAAGTATGCTAAATTGTTCTATAACAATGCATAATTTTGAGGAAGGAGACTAAATATTACCGTGTAACCAACTTGTCAAGAAATCCTCTTTTCTCATCTATCCATACACCATCACGCTGCTTATCTTCAGCTTCTTGGACAAGAAGCTTCCGCCGCTCTTTCTCCCTGCTATTCTCCCAGATGTACAGCTTGTTCTGCATAAATATAGGTTTCTTGCTAAACAATGACAACGAGGTACTGACAACTGAGAAGAAGCGATGTGCAACTTACATGATAATCCTCCATTTCCATCTCGTACTGTTGAAGCCTACTAAGTAAGTTGTCTAATTCAGAAGCTACATTTTCCTGGTAACTATCATGCGTGAGCTTCCCTTGGCTTACTAGATTCCTGTAGAGCGTAAGAGGACCTTCAGATAGAACACAAGAGTATGAGACACCGAAATTGGAGAGAGTGGGGGAGGGGGGTGATGTGGATGAAATTTGAGCACTGGGAATTATCACTGTATTACAACAGATGGATGTCTGTTTCCTTCCCAAAAAAAAATGTCATATTCAAAACCACAGATAGGTGCGGGTTTATTTTCAGAACCGAGGTATCACAGGTTCACACTTTCACAGGACTGGTTAGCTTAGATCTTAGTTGTGATGAACACAGTTGCAAAGCGCGCATGAAAAGGCAGCAGTGGCAAATTTGAATTCCATGAAATGCAGCCTCATGCGAAATTCGGAAGCCGATCAGCAACGCGGCAACCGAGCTATCGATCAGCAGCGAAGAGGAGGATGATGACGAGGTACCTGCGGGTTTGCGTCCGTGCTCCGAGGAGGCGCCGTCGTCCCCCGCCGCGCCGTGGAGGCCACGGGCACGGAAGAGGCCCGCGGAGGGCAAGGCGCGCGGCGCCACATCGAGGAGGGCGGCGGACGCGAGGGATAGGCGGGAGACGCGTACATGCAGGCGGCGGAGTATCATCGGTCGGCCGTCGGCGTCGGCGTCGGCGTCGCCACGCCGGAGACGGGGAGAGGTGGCGGGTACAGAGTAGAAAGGAGTTGCGGCGTCGGTTGTCTGGTCCAGGACCGGGAGGGAAGGTGACGCGGCGTCGTTTCTGGCCACGAACGCGTGGGCCGAGAGTACCTGGGCCGGTGGGCTCATTTAGGGCCACACGGGTCACTCCTACCTAGTACCACTTTGGCGGCCCATTGTGCGATGTAAAAGAGGCCAGTGGCGACCCTGGTTTTCAACTTCAAGCTTTGGGAATTTTGCTACAATTTTGTTGTAGATTTTTATTTTAAATGTATTTGAACTCATCAAAATACCAAGTCTTGAGAATTTTAAGGTTTTGAGAACCAAATCGATTTTTTTCTAAAAAAAAAATTCTAAAATTTTGGACTCTCTAACTAGGTGGCTAGGTAGCTTGATGGAGACATCACCACGCGGGGCATCAGTCCTTAATGTGTGCCATGATTATTAGCAGTGATCGATTTGGCTGGCGTACGTACGTACGTGAACCTTCCTTTAGCATGCCGCGTGCGACGAAAGCGACAGAGGACGACGGCTAGCAGCATGCATGTGTGTCATGAACAAAGCCAAGGTTTTCATATCTATCGCCCATAATGGTGTGATGACAACCAAATTAATAATAATGACGTAATCGCAGAGTGTCTCGGGCACTAAAAACGGTGGCTATGTAACAAGTTTTTTTTCCTGAATTCTTTAGTTTTAAGGGTATAAAGCCGGATTAGTATGTTCCTTTTGTAAAAATAAAAAGAAGAAGAAAAAAAAAAGTGGTGGAGCTAAGGGCATTCACATCACAGGCAACCCGTGCCTGGTGGCAGGCAGCTGCACCCTGCAGTAGCCCCACCCAGCCGTCGTCCACTCGTCGTCCGTCCTGGTGCTGCTGATGCTGGGCGGCTGGCCCACTCAGGCCTTGTTTAGTTTAAAAAAATCTTGTAAAATAGACACTGTTTTGTTTATATTTGACAAATATTATTTAATTATAGACTCAAAAGATTCGTCTTGCAAATTACAGACAAATTGTATAATTATTTATTATTTATATATATATATGTAATAGTTCATGCATGTGCCGTAAGATTCGATGTAACGGAGAATCTGAATTTTTTTTATAAAATTTTTTAGAAACTAAACAAGGTCTCAGTGGCATTCCTTGTTTGTGATAGATGTTAGGCCGCTGTCCCCTCTTGCCTCTGCCTCCAGCCCCAACCCTCCTCGGTGCATGTCCATGCATGCAGCATCCTTTTTCTTTTTTCTTTTTTTTCTGTGAGATCCAGTGATATATAAAGGTCTTGTTTACTTCCAAAAATTTTTGCAAAATAGGAATAGTAGCACTTTCGTTTGTATTTGACAAATATTGTCCAATTATGGACTAACTAGGCTCAAAAAATTCGTCTCGTCAATTCCGACCAAACTGTGCAATTAGTTTTTAT
>Ga0182004_10003203_pt1 | contig 12976 bp, 9 predicted proteins | sample Sormic07211540_1_FD_120479 | JGI IMG/M metagenome (GOLD analysis project Ga0182004, IMG submission 120479) | Endophyte microbial communities from Sorghum bicolor roots, Mead, Nebraska, USA - 072115-40_1 MetaG | ecosystem: Host-associated > Plants > Roots > Unclassified | place: USA: Nebraska... | reverse complement strand
TGGTAACAAAATGGGTCACTCCTTGGCAATTCTAACTCTTTGGACCTTATGGAATGAAAGAAATGCAATTATTTTCAGAAATAGCAGGAGGAATGAGCGGGGCATTTTCTTCAAGATAAAAGATGATTGTTACCTCTGGTCGATTTCAGGCGGGCATGCCCTTAAACCTTTGTCAGTTGCTACTGTTCCTTTTATGTAATAGTCCATTGTTAGGTACCAATTGAAACCTCCATGGCCTAGGCCATGGCTGGTCGCGCCCCTCGCGCATGTAATCTTCTGTTGTGCTGACTCTTTCTTATGATAATCCAAAGCCAGATTTCCGGATCTTTCAAAAAAAAAAAAAGACCCCTTCTCTTTCCTAACTGATGAAGGCTGGCTCAACCAAAAAGGGTCCCTGTCACGGAGAAAGGCTAGGGGGGCCAAAACATAAATTTCACATCAAGGTTTCAGCTTGGGATGCATGATGACGGACCAAGGACTTGTTTGTATGCCATAGTTTTCAGGGAACCATAGTATCCACGTAAAATGAATGTATGCCATAATTTTAGAAGAAAAAAAAACAATGCCATTGAGTAGAATTTCTAAACATAAATAATCGCAGCTTAGCAATAGCATGGTTCTAGGAACCAAAAGTTTTTTTTTTTGCATCAAAACAACAAATAACTGTTCAACACTAAATTGCAGACTTTTTAGTATTATTGACTTTTTAGTCTTTGAAGTGCAACTTTGACTATTATTTTTATTAGAATATTGAGAATCATGAAGATAGTTTAGATTAGAGGTAAATCTTATGAGCTCTTTTGTAATGGTTGGAAAAAAGTACCATGGGTACTTCTAGTACTTTCATTTTTTTATATTTGTTAGCCATTTAAAAATAAAGATTATTTATAAATTTAAACTTAATTCTTGAAGATATATTGGTAATTGTTTGTTTGCTCTCCCTCCTCACCACACTCGATTTTTGGAGATATGTTTTAAAAAGATATTTTAAAAGTACTAATAGTTAAAAGTGTAAAATTTAATTGTTTTGGTTAAAATGTCAAGCAAAGGGGAGTATCCCTACTATATATTGAAAAAGAACTATGCATTAACCTTTTCGAGCCATGCGTCAAGCTGTGAAACCTAGTTTACCGAAGTCCCTTTCTTTATAAAAAGAATGTAGACTATCCTTCATAAATCTTCAGTTGAGAATGACGATCGAAGAGTGCCCTGCCCCTATTTTTTTAACCTTATAAATATTCCGAAGTGGCAACATTATGAATGTAACACATGGAGGCAAACTAACTCAAATTATCTAGGGACTAAACACATGCACATAATATCATCAAAATATATTAGTGCCTTAACTGTGTTGCCATTTGATCCATCAAAGTATATTCAATCTCTCTCTTTTCAATTGTCAACAAGATAAAATTATTTGGAGAATTGAGTCTATTACTCATATGCTTGGTAACTATTCCCTCCGTTCCAAATTATAGATCGTTTTGACTTCTATAGATAAACAACTTCTATTACGTATCTAGACATATCATATATCTAGATGCATAGCTTTCTCTTGATATTTTCGCAAAAAATAGAAGAGTTCTAAAAATAGAATTTGCTTATGATTATTCCTTTTGTTTTCAGCCTCTCTTTCTCTTTTGTGATCAAAGGCTGGGCTAAAAATTTTGTATGAATTCAGCTTTGTGCAGTCGTAGAGTCCGACTTAATTTTCCTATTATTTTGCAAATATAAATTAATGGGTAATTTGTGTCCAATTTAACAATTTATTCCTACTTTTGTTTACTCACTCATTCTGACCTGACTATGGTCTTTTTAGAAAACGCAGTTTTTTTCGTCCAAAATCCCGTAAAATTGTTGGACCACACCATCCTTTCCACTTCCCAAACTCTACGGAAATACCAAACTGATTTTTATGTGGCCTTATTTAGATCCAAAAAGTTTTTGGATTTTGACACTATAACAACAAACGTTGTTTAAAATATTTGTCTCGTGATTTACAGACAATTAGTTTTTGTTTTCATCTATATTTAATGCTCTATGCATATGTCGCTGCCGTAAGATTCGATATGACGAGAAATATTGAAAAGTTTTTTGTTTTTTAGGTGAACTAAACAAACAGAACTTTTAAAGTTGGTACTCCACAAACCCTACAGAAATACACAAGTGTTCTGAATGACACTTGAAAAACAAGTGCAGCTGTGTCAAAAAAAAAAAAGGAGCAGCATTCAGCCAATCATGGCCGTCCAGCGAGGCGAGTTCACAAGCTCCTTCTGGAGAATCATGTGCTCTGTGGCCTGTGGGTGGGGAGATAAGGATCAGCGCGCACCCGCACGTACGGGTGCAGCAGCAGCATCATCAGCAGCAGCTAGGACCCCCAGTCTCCCACTCCCAGCTCCCAGCTCCCAGGGTCAGGCAGGCAGGCTCCCCACTCGGCCGCAGCCACAGGGCGCTAGGGCAGAGACAGAGACGCCACAAGAAAACAACAAGAAAATCAGCTGCGAAATTCCGGATTAAAATAAGGTTTGTGGTGTCACCCGCTGCCTTTCTCCGATTCTTGCTTCTCCTTCTCCATGTAAAAATTACGCCCGAACGAACTCAACCCTGCTCCCGCGAGCGCAGATATAAAATAAAGGGCACTCATGCCTGCTTTCTTGTTCCCCCCTGGCCCTTCTTTCATTATTCTTCTGCGCTCTGTTCTCTTGCGGCACTGGGTATACATACAACAAGGGAAGAGGGAGGGGAGGCAAATGCTTGGCACAGGTAGGGTTCTTGGGGTCTGGGGTTCCTTCTTCTTGCTCTGTTCCTGTGATCTTGGGACTGCTTCTTGATCTGGGCCGGAAGAACCAAGAAGCACTCGCAATTGTGTTCTTGCCTGTCGCTGCATTGTTTCACAGACTCTGTGGTTGAACTGCTGTGGGGTTGGAGATAATGCTGGCTGATCAGTGTATCTTTACTTGACTGATTGGAAGTTCCTTTATTTGGGGAAAGTTTTGTTGCAGATTTCTCCTCGTCCTTGTTGTGTCAGCTCGATCGATCCATCCGTCCGTCTTTGCTCATTTTGCTTGAAGTTGCAAGCTTACCTTTGTTGTTTCCATACCACATGTATGGACTGTCTGTGCCAGTAGTAAAGTGAAAGGAATTTCCTTTGCTCACGGGTTCTCAGCTTTTGGGCCCTGACTGCCCCTTTCGAATTTGGATGCTTTTGTTGTGATTCTGAGAACAGAAAGTTTGGAATCTTTGAATTGGTTTGGCTGGCACAAATGATGGCTGGCTGCTAGAGCTTGCACTGGCAGGCACCGTCCCTTTCCCTTTGCTTCCTGTCTTTCCATTCCGGTCCTGCTCTGCTTTTTTATCCTTCACTACTGTCTACTGGCATGAGTTAAACGATAAAGAAGATTCTTTTTTTACATGCTATTTGCTCAGAAGAGAGTACACTGGTGATTTTGTGATATTACTAGATCTACCTTCTTATTTCTTATCCTTAAGTATTTAAATGTTTTTTTTCCACAGAGATTTCATCCTCATGGATGGATTTTAAGCAGCCTGATATGTTTAAATTTTATTTTAGTGGTATCACCATGATTTGTACTTGCCTGGCTGAATTGTTCATTCTACAGAATTGGGGTGTGATTGTTGTTTGAGATCTTTCTACAACATATTAGGAGTTTGAGTTTTGAGATACAGAGTACTGTCCCCTGCATAGATGGTCATATTTAAACAGTTCTTTCTAGCCAAACATCTTTGAAATCGTCAAACCTAAAATTTGACAGCTTAACTATGTCTGTCTTTTCTTTACTGGCACTCGCGCTAAATGGTAGAACTGCTGTTGCAGAACTGTGCACAGAATTTTTTATTAAACAATGCAACCATAGATAAGAACACTTTGCTTCCAGATGAAACGTAGCTTTGAGTTAGTAGATCCATAATGCATATCTTGTTTATTCCATATTTTGGCAGATTCTTCATTTTAAGATATTTGAAATGTCAGTAGGGCTTGGCCTTCTGGAATGCCCTGCTAAACCATAGGCGTGTTCTGTTGGAAGTTGGAACAAAAACTTGATTGAAAGTTCAAGCCTAAACAAAACCATGGAGAGTGAAATCATGGCCCCCTATGAAACCAAGCAGAACTGCGAAATAAGGGTATTCGAGAGTTCAGACGAGATGGCAACAGATCTGGCAGAGTTTATTTCACAAGCTTCAGAAATTTCAGTTAAGGAAAGAGGATACTTTGCTATTGCTCTTTCTGGAGGACCCCTTGTCAGACATATGCGGTAATGATGTCTCCATCTACCAATACTGCAACTCTGTATGCATATTCTTGTATCTCCCTCTGAACGAATTCCGAACTGTTTTTTTTTCTTGAAAAGGAAGCTCTGTGAAGCACCATACAACAAGACCCTTGATTGGTCTAAATGGTACATCTTCTGGGCTGAAGAACGTGCAGTAGCAAAGAACCATGCAGAGAGTAACTACAAATTAGCAAAGGAAGAATTTATCTCCAAGGTATACCTACTTAATATATGTCCTTTGTTTATTTTGCATGCAGTCTACAAATCACAACATGATATGCTAAATTCATGTATTTGTTGCATCTGTTCTTTATTTCACAGAGCTTATGTGCCCACCAACTTTCATTCTTCTTATGTTTTACTACAAGTGATCTTGCTTTGCTTGCAACAAAATCATGTCACTTATTTTAACCGTTCTTCTTGAATTCTTCTAACACGGGCAAGATATTAGTAAAGTCAACAGCTTTGATTAGTTTTGCAGATACATTGAACAGATAGAAATTGGTAGGTTTCACAATTCCACCAAGTCATGTTGATGGAATAAATATATCTAAAGTAAATAAATATATACATATCTGAAGTATACCCCTCCATGATTACAAGGAATGTTTTAACGCTCCAAATTCAATCTTCTGTTTAACTTTTAACCAACTTTCAAGAAAAACATATTAACATTTATAAGTTCAAATAAATGGACAATCTGAAATTCCGAACTTATTCCATGGATAATTTAATAAGACTAATTTGATTTTATAAGTCAAAAAAATATTTTAGCTTGGTATTTCTGAATTTGGTTAGCAGAGTTTGTAAAATTTACTTTAAGATGATTTGGATGCCTATTAGTTGATAGTGAATGGTGCGGTTTTTAAAAAAAATAGAAAAGGACTGTTTGCAATACATTTGATTATGGAAAATGCAGGTTCGTATTACAATAGCATGATAGTAATCACACAATATGGCATTCAAAGACAGTGCTTATTTTTCTGTTTCTTTAGATCTAGAAACGTATGTTTTATTTGTGTTGGTACTCGTATGTGCTAGGGATGTAGATACTCAAGAATTAACAGACAGAGCTAGCACTAATATTTGAGATAAAGTTTAAACTGAAAGCAACAATGTAAAAGGTCAGTGAAGCGCTTTGTGTGGTTGCTAGTAGTAACCAGGAAATTTCTTGCAATAGTAATTGGTCTTTTACATTTCAGTCTGCTAGGGGATAATACCTGTTGAGTTTTACTATAAAATATGAATATTGCCAGTACTAATTTTGTTTCTGAACCAAGTCACTTCAATTTCATCTTTCACAAAATCCATTTTTAGTTGCATCAAATGCATTGGGATAACACCAAAATGATGTCAGTTGTTGTGCTTTGATCTGGTGCAATCTGTTTGGAAAAATAGCTACCATGCTCTGTAAGTTGAAAACTTACCTATTTTTTGCAATAAATTTGGGTCGTACCTGTTCATTATGTTGATTTGTTGGTGTACCATGAAAGCTGTTCTTTGTCCGACCTATGGTTTTGTTTGACTTAGGATGGGCCTATTCTGTCATTTGTACAGCTCATGCAAAATCCTTTTCTGAATAATTAAGCCACATTAAGGCTGCCTACCTACTATTGTTCCAACTACTCTTGGATTGGCAGCTGCTTATGGCATCTTCTCATATCTTTCGATCCCCGCAAAAAAAATCTTGACACATCTTTCTATTATTATGTTATGCCCGACAATCGTTATCAAATATAAACTTTATCAGGATAGGATTGATGTTTGTCAGTGGATCTCATCCAGAACTAGCATGATAGTGAACTCAAGGAGCCTACATTAAATTTTGGATTAACTTTTTAACTGAAAATTGCTTTTCATCCTCATCCGATCACACTTTGCCACTGATAGTTGCTGGATGAATGATTGGTTAAAATAGGCACATGAGTTCATATGCATATTTAGGCCTTATTAAGTTGACACTTTATTTACAGTTGTCGAAGAAGGATGCTAAAAGTGAGTGTATAAACAAGTAGTGATGCTTCACTGAACATCTCTATTGTCATGTTGAAGTAATATGCATTATTTCTCCACCTTTCTAACTGCATTTGCCTCTACTATGTGGATCATGTATATCTTTCATTTTGTTTATTACCGCTTATTACCAAGAGTTTCCATTGGGTAAACCAATAACCATGAGTTACATGTGAATGACTGGCAGGTGCCTATTCCTAATGGTCATGTCTACTCCATCAACGACAATGCAACGGTGGAAGAGGCAGCAACTGACTATGAATTTGTCATCCGGCAGCTGGTCAAGGTTCAGAGAGTTGGAGTCTCAAAGATCAACGACTGCCCCAAATTTGACCTTATTCTTCTGAACATTGGTCCTGACGGGCATGTAGCCTCATTGTTCCCCGACCATCCAGCGCTTGAGGTGAAAAATGACTGGGTCACCTACATCACTGACTCTCCAGAGCCTCCACCTGAGAGGATTACCTTCACCCTTCCTGTGATAAACTCGGCATCAAACATCGCCATAGTTGCCACCGGAGAAGACAGGGCAAACGCTGTCTCTTTTTCCATTTCTGACTGTCAAGAAGGCCCAGATGCTAAAACAATACCGGCTGGAATGGTTCAACCAACTGATGGGAAGTTGGTATGGTTTCTGGACGAGGCCGCTGCTTCATCTCTTGAAGCTGCAAATGGTGCTTACGAGCATCAAGGGTACTGAGACAACTGCAACTGTTGCAACCGCAGCGGAGTTAGACATCCTTTTTGCTGTGAATGAAGAGTTGTTCATGTAGTTGACAGATTTGGACGGGAGAATTTCTGTACCTTGAGACATGCAGACTGGGTGCTACCTTTGCGAGCCCTACTCTCTCTGATTTCTTCAGAGTCGAAAATTTCCATATCTTTTGCAGTTGGATGTGGCCAAGAGTGAAGTAATTTGTGTTTTAAATGTCGAGACCTCATATCAGAGTAACTAAGTTCGACCATATATTGGTCGCAACATATGGTCCTATTTTAGTGTGTTGTCAGTTTTATCCTAACTGAAATTAGATTCCTTTTTGTGACGGTTTTGGAAGATTGCTAATCTGCAGTATTTAGCACGGACCCCTGATCGCATATTATTTCGATTAAGATGTAAATCATGCCTAGCTGATTCCTTTGGCACGTATTATTTCGATTAAGTTGTAAATCATGCCTAGCTGATTGCATATCAACAGACCATCGTCTCATCACTAACAGTTTTTTTAATCATATGTTACAGACGCAGGCAGTCACTCTATACATGTGCCTACGAGCTCAACACATCCTATCCCTATCTAAGGGCGTAGCCAGGATTTAGATATAGCGGTGTGTTTAAATAATATAGATGTCGTTGGAGGTCAAGAAAGAACAAACAAGCAAAGCACTAATTTTATCTGTTAACTAGCAAATTAGAATTATACGAAGAGAATGCGTTGGTGCAGACGTCGTTCTAGCAGTGGCACTTACAGCCATGGATGCGCCAAGCTTGTAGCTTGTTTGGACTTTGGATCTCCGCGGTGTGATGCCGGATTTCTGTAAGAAATGCTTTGTGAACTGAGATTCTCAGAATGAAATATGTGAGCCTGATGTAACACTTGTATCGTGAGTTGGATGAGCATATTGTTTTCGTCCCCGTATTGTATAAACTTTCAATGCCTACGTGCAACGTATGCGCATTGCCGATTTCAAAAAATAAAATAATGAGAAAAAGAATAGAAAAACTAATCCTACATTATATCGATGGGGTTAGAGACTATTAGAAAGAAAGACCAAACAATTAAGCTCTCATTAGCATTATTATTAACTAAAAAGTTAAAATTAACTAAGTAATTAGGGGGGCACTGTGGGGCACTAGAACCTTGAGGGTACCAGGCCCTACTCAGCCCCTCTCCCTCTCCCTCTACCACTGCTCGCTACTACGAGTATATCCGAAATGAATGATACGATCGACTTTATAGCTTTATATGGTCTTATTGGTCCATTGGTTATAGCTTTGTTTGCTCTTCATCATTTCCTCAGTCCATCGGTGCCAAGCCCTCTACTCGCACTTCACCGTCTTTGACGGCCTGTTGTGTCTCGGGCCTCTAGCCTACCTTCACTATCGTAATCAAGCCTCGCCTTGATCTTCTCCATCTATCCATATCAGACTATTTCATGTCTCATTGAATAAGCTCCTTCATCTTCATTAGTTGTACACTTGCATTATATGCACAAGCCATCTCTGCTCTATGACTTTCATGACTTGCCCAACCTAGCGCGTGTGTGGACTAAGTACATGTTCATCTCATACGAAACACATTAGTTCGCTACTGCTCAATAGACCTACATAGTCAAGTTAAAAAGGGAACTTGCTCAAGCTCAAGAAGACCTCTCTTCCCACCACTTATCCCCACAGCCTTGCCCTAATTGCTATTGGGGATCTTGATCATGTTCTTCATTAAAAAAAATTCTTGATCATGTTTCCCTCAACCACGCGATACACAATTCCAATATCTAAGTTTGAGCATGCCATTTTTTTCCACCTCTATGATGTTAGTGTATTGTTGTAGGATTTACGAAACCGACCAGAGGGGTGGGGGTGGGTTGGGGGGTTAAATAGACGGTGACCGGTAAAAACAAAGACAATAGACAAATTTGATTAGTAACACAAGAGACCTACTATCTATTCTAGTGGGGTTTGCAACTTTCAATGACAAGCAAGCAATTTCAAGTCTAGGAATATAAACAACACAAAGTCTTGAATTAAACTTGATCACAAGACACCCAAGGAGGAGTAAGTACCTTATTAAGAAAAAAAAAGTTGATCTCTCTTAAGGATAATGGGTGTATTTGGTTGAGTGTATATGGATCAACTTAGCTCGTGGGATGCAAATAAGAGCTATTTGGATGCATGTATGTCGACTTGAGCCATACTCAACTCATACAAGATTTCTCCATAGCCCTGGCTTCGTAGAAATGAGATTAATATTTGTTTCTCTGGACTTAGCTAGCTTGATGCAACTTGCTTCTTTGGGTGTATGTGTTATCTCTGAATTGGAACATAAGCTTATGTAACCAATCAATGACCAAAAGAATACAAGCAACCAAATAAAAAGACTTGCACCATTTAAGGGGGCGTTTGGTTTGGACAACTAAAGTTTAGCTGTCTAATTCTAGTCACTTTTTAACTAAATACTAAGAATAAATGGGACTAAATAGCCTTTATTTCTTTCTATTTACTTTGGAGTGACTAAATGAGACTAAACTATTTAACTGAGTAATTAGCAGGGCCAAACCAAACAGGCTCTAAACCTGGTGGGTGCCAATATGAGGCCCAATACAATACTCGCCTCAACGGTCTTTCACCATGCACTGGTTCCAACCCCACTGGCCCAGAAACCCGGAGCACGGGAAAGGTCTCAGTTCGCGAAATTTTTTGGATTTTGCCATCGTAGCATTTTTATTTGTTTATGACAAATATTGTCCAATTATAACTAACTAGGGTCAAAAGATTTGTCTCGCGATTTACAGACAAACTGTATGATTAGTTTTTATTTTTATCTATATTTAATGCTTTATGTATGTGATGTAAAATTTGATGTGACAACGAATCTTGAAAAATTTTAGAAATTAAACAAGGCCTCTCTCTCTGTGTAGCAGCTTTGCAGGCTTTGCTTCTCTCTCGCAGTGCTGACACGGTTTCCTAGGCGCCCTGCTCTGGCTTTCTCGCACCAATGAAAAAACTGACCAAGGAAAGGAAATGCCAATAAATGCGAAGGAAGGGAGAGGAAGGCATGGCAAGGTTCTTTCAGCTCTCTCTGGTGTGAGCCATGGCGAGGCTGCGACTCCTACTGCTCCGGCATCTGGCTGCCGCCGCTGCTCTGCTCGCCGGCTTCTCTTCTCTGCCACCTTTGGCAGGTCAGTGCTTCACTAGCTGGCGCTTCAACCCTAGCAAAATGTGGTGAAATTTCTGCTCTGCTGGTGCTGGGGGACTACGGACTACGGAGTACTTAGTGCGCGTGATTGTTCGTGTTTTCTTGTTGGTTTCTTTTCCCACTTTTTTTTATTCGTCACGCGTCACCTGAGCCCGTGCGCATTTCACTCTGGTCCTTATTTTTGGCCTCCATAGTACTTTGGTTCACAAATACGAATCTGAAGATAGCAACAGAGAGTTTGTTTAGAGTTGCATTAATAGCGAATCCAGACATGAATCCCGCCTGACCACCAGTCATCATCTATTGAAAAGATGCTAGAACTTCCATCCCTTTTGTGCAAACAATGATGTCCTTGTCTTGTCCTTTCATATACTGACCTGAGCACTATGACTTCAGATGGGCAAGTTTGATGTCAAGAGGGACCGTTTCTTATCTCCTCAGAATACTGGCAAGTTCAGGAAAAAAATTGCTCTGATGTCCTCACCATTATTTCTCTAATTCTAGTATTTTTATGTATGGCCAATGGATGAATGTGTAATTTTTTATGCTTGTAGTGCATGTCCATGAAATACATACTAATTCTAGCCACTATGTTACTCTCAATTGTGTCTAAGTTTCTGATATTAAAATACATCACATAGGATGTCGCATTGAGAGATCTTCATGGGAGAGAAAAAGATCATATCTTGAAACTGAAGTCCAAAATTTGCCTGATTTTCTCCTTGATTTTTTTCTGCAGAAGCATATGATCCTCTTGATCCAAATGGGAATATCACAATAAAATGGGATATCATTCAGTGGACTTCAGATGGTTATGTTGTAAGTACACTGTCAATACTACTAAGACCTGCAAGCCCTGTTTTATTTATACTAACGAGACCTTATATCTTAAATGACGAATTGTTTGAGGAAGATGAGATAACAGGCTCAGAAATTGGTTCTTTCTGAATTCCAAGGAAAATTACCACATAAAGATCATGCATTTGAGTTCTGTCTGACATTCACTGTTTGCATCATATTAAATTGTAATCTTACCAAATGCCTGAAAGTGCTATAGTTTAGTCTCATTTGTATTGCTGATGTTCTGTAAAATCTGTTCTGCAGGCTGTTGTTTCCATATACAATTACCATAAATACCGACATATCCAAGCACCCGGGTGGAACCTTGGATGGGTGTGGGCAAAGAAGGAGATCATCTGGACCATAGTTGGCGGGCAGACCACAGAGCAAGGGGATTGCTCTCAGTTCAAAGGCAGTATACCACACTGCTGCAAGAGGGATCCAGCAGTTGTTGACTTGCTTCCTGGGACACCTTACAACATGCAGGATGCAAATTGTTGCAAAGGAGGAGTGCTTAACTCATGGGTTCAAGACCCAGTCAGTGCAGTGGCATCGTTTCAGATCAGTGTCGGCCGATCTGGTACTACCAACTACACAGTGAAAGCGCCACTAAACTTCACTCTGAAGGCCCCAGGACCAGGATACAGTTGTGGAGTAGCTCATGTGGTGAAGCCTCCTACGAAGTTCATTTCCCAGGACGGAAGGAGAACCACTCAAGCTCATGGTAAGTTGTTCCAGCATTCTCCTTTAGGTGGAAAAACTTTATCGTTGTCATAACAAAAAAAATCTCTGGCTTATGGTTTTTGTCAGAGCTCTATTGTGTGCTAGGCTGCTAGCTAGCATATGTTCAGGTCGTTGAATAGCGAACACCGTCTTTTTTTTGCAGTGACATGGAACGTGACATGTACATATTCCCAATTTGTTGCTCAGCGGGCTCCAACTTGTTGTGTTTCACTCTCATCATTTTACAATGAAACCATAGTTAACTGCCCAAAATGTTCATGTGGCTGTCAGAATACCAGACCGGGAAGTTGTGTTGAGTAAGTACTATCCCTTCACAAAGTCTCTTGGAGACACCATATGTTTTTCACTTAACTATTCTTTGCATTTATGTACTACATTTGTAGGGGTGATTCACCTTATTTGGCTTCTGTCGTGAATGGACCGGGCAAGAGCAGCATGACTCCTCTAGTTCAGTGCACGCCCCATATGTGCCCGATAAGAGTGCATTGGCATGTTAAGCTCAACTACAGGGAATACTGGAGGGTGAAGATCACGGTTACAAACTGGAATTACCGGATGAATTACTCACAATGGAACTTGGTAGTTCAGCACCCAAATTTCGACAAAGTTACCACTATTTTCAGCTTCAACTACAAGCCTCTGAACCCCTATGGAGTAATAAGTTAGTATCTGGCTATCTGCTGCACGCCTGCACCTCCTGAGTTCTGACCATGTTTATGTAGAATGCTTTAGCTAATTACCGATATTTTACTGCAGATGATACTGGAATGCTGTGGGGTATCAAGTACTACAATGACCTGCTCATGGTGGCTGGGCCAGATGGAAATGTGCAATCTGAGCTTCTGTTCCGGAAGGACCCGTCGACATTCACTTTCGAGAAAGGCTGGGCGTTCCCAAGGCGGATATACTTCAATGGCGACAGCTGTGTCATGCCTCCACCAGATGCGTACCCATGGCTACCAAACTCTTCCCCTGTACTCCTACTGAAGAGCTCATCCCTCGTTCTGCCCATCGTGATTTGGACGGCGATGCTGTTCTTACGGCTTGGTATGTACTCAATCCATCCCAAATTGTAAGTCGTTTGACTTTTTTAATATCAAGTTTGACCACTCGTCTTATTCAAAGTTTTGTACAAAATATCACTTTTTTTTGTTGTGTATTGGTTTATTAATA
>Ga0182004_10003202_pt1 | contig 12976 bp, 13 predicted proteins | sample Sormic07211540_1_FD_120479 | JGI IMG/M metagenome (GOLD analysis project Ga0182004, IMG submission 120479) | Endophyte microbial communities from Sorghum bicolor roots, Mead, Nebraska, USA - 072115-40_1 MetaG | ecosystem: Host-associated > Plants > Roots > Unclassified | place: USA: Nebraska... | reverse complement strand
AATGTGCAGCTAATGGAGTACTCACTGGTTTTGCATTATGCATATTGAAACGACGAAGAACCTTATCAATATAACCTCGCTGACTGAGGTATAATTTACTAGATTTTCTATCTCTAGTAATTTTCATACCAATAATTTTCTTAGCTGCACCTAAGTCCTTCATCTCAAATTCCTTACTCAATTGTGCCTTCAATTTAGCTATTTCTGGTTTATCTTTAGCACCAATCAACATATCATCAATATAAAGAAGCAAATAAATAGCTGAGCCATTAACAATCTTCAAATAAACACAGCTATCATAATCAGACCACTTAAAACTATGAGAGAGCATAAATGAGTCAAATCTCTTATACCATTGCCTAGGAGATTGCTTCAAACCATAAAGAGACTTCTTTAGTCTACACACAAGGTTTTCTTTTACAGGAATAACAAAACCTTCAGGTTGGTTCATATAAATGTCTTCTTCCAACTCCCCATGTAAGAATGCAGTTTTAACATCATGTTGCTCAAGTTCATAATCATGCATGACAACAATACTAAGCAAAGTGCAAATAGAACTATGCTTAACAATTGTGGAAAAGACATCATTATAATCAATACCTGGAATCTGGCTATAACCTTTAGCAACCAACCTTACTTTATACCTTGCTGGTTTACTAGGAGAAATACCCTCCTTTCTTTTAAAAATCCATTTGCAACGGACATACTTTTTATCCTTGGGCAATTTTACTAAATCCCAAGTACAATTCTTTTCAAGTGACTCCATCTCATCTTACATAGCGGTCATCCACTTGTTGCGATCAGCAGAAGTAATAGCCTCAAAATAATTGGTTGGTTCTGAATGACCTTCTGTGGGGTTATAAACCCCTATATCCTCATAGCTAGACATGGGCCGCACCATCAGAGGTGGCCCGACCCATAAGACGAAGACGTGCGGCGCACGACGTTGGTCGGCGTGCACCGCAAGGCTACAAAAAGATATTATACCAAATAGGATACTTTACTTGTAACTCTATCCCTTCACAATATATAAGGAGGGGCAGAGGTTCCCTAGAGGACAACTCAGAGATCTCATTACATCTCATATCAATACAATCAGACGCAGGACATAGGTATTATGCCCTCATGGTGGTTGAACCTCGATAAAATCATTGTCTGTGTCTTGCGTCACCATCTAGTTCGTAGCTTGCGCACCTGTTTGCCGATAACCTACTACCTTGGGCATACCTCTATACAGACTGCCGACCATCTTTCATCGATAGTGGCGCACCAGGTAGGGGGTGTGCGTATAGCTTCTCAGGCAAGCCAGATGGTCATCATTCCCAACTTCGTAGTCGTGGCGGACGGACTCGTGTTCACCGTCGGCCAGATCATCTGGACCACTGGCCTCAACAACTTCATCGACACGACCATAGAGGAGGCGCAGATCCAATCTGCATCGATCACTTCTTCATCAACATCGGCTACGGCTTCGATCATGCTGGCTACGGCTCCGACCACTCCAGCAAAGTTACCGACCACGCCGACAACGGGTCGTTGCTTCCCTACTACAAAGGGAGGCACATCGGTGTCTTGGGAAATTGACCAAGTTGCTTGGCTTTCTTGCTCTGACCACCTATCATGTCACGATAATAATCGCCGCAAAAAACGACGCTACAGCAACCGCGACCACCGTCATGACAACACGTCGGAAAGCTCGAGGGCCAGACAATTTTGTCATCACCGACCAGACTTTCATCCAAAGTTAAGTACACTTCTAATATTTTATTTATTTTTAGCATAATATTTTTGACATTATTATCCTTCAAAACAACTTTTTGGTTAGCCAACTAGTTTTTTCTCCTGCACGAGTTTTCCAAAGCCGGCACTATCTCTGACTCCTCCCTACACGTGCACGAGATCCGCCCTCTGCATTCTAGGTGGTCGGTAGTAGCTCTCTGGCGAGGTTGGCAATCCTACACGTGCCTGGGTTCTACACCTCATGCTCTAGATTGTTGGCCAGACCAGAGCTGGTACAAGCTCTATGATGAATTAACTACTTGTGCTAATTCTAATAGAACAAAAATGTAAAAACTTATCTCGGTGCTGATTTTTTATCTAGAGTTTATTTATACATCATGTACTACCTATTCTCTATATTTATTTTTTAGAAGTTTGGCCCAGTCAACAAGCTACGCTCGGGGACTCGTCGACCATTACCTATGCTGTGCTCGGGGACTGCTCCGACCATCGAGCACGTTTACATTTCCAACCATGCTTAGGGATTTATCGACTAGTCTCTATGTTGTGCTCGAAGACTGTGCCGACCACCGAGCACATTTACATTCCCAACCATGCTCGAGGACCTGTCGACCAGTCCCTACGCTGTGCTCGAGGGCTGTTCCGACCACCAAACACGTTTACATTTCTAACCATGCTCGGGGACTCATCAATCACTCCCTATGCTATGCTCGGGGCTTGCTTCGATTACTCTCTGACCACAACTTGGGGACTGCTCTTCTCAGTTACATATGAATTGGACTCATATACAATTGAGGGGCGATTTTAGTTTTTTTAGACCTTGCTACAAGGCTCATACTTTGCCTTCCAGCAAGCTCGGGGACTACATCGGTACGATGCACCTGACGATGCATCTTAGTATCAGAATTTCTACGCAGACTTTTCTCTTTAGCCCCTACTACCACGTGTCTACATCACCTACTACTAGGCTCGAGGACTAAGTGGACACACTTCACGTTATGGTGAATATGCTTATTTTTTGAAAGCCTATACTTTTTAGAAAAGTAAAGTGGGCACACTTCATCAAGAAAAAAATCTTTTTTATCAAAAGCATCATGCATTATTCGGACAACCTGCTTCTTCGGTGTCAACGGTGGTCAACTATCGTCCACGCTGGTCGAAGAAGGTGTGTCGCATCATAATACATGGAGCTCGGGGACTAGATGTGGGGGTATAAATCCCTATATCCTCATGGCTAGACATGGGCTGAACCATCAGAGGTGGCTCGACCCACAAGATGAAGACGTGCGGCGCACGACGTTGGTCGACGTACACCGTAAAGCTACAAGAAGATATTGTACCAAATAGGATACTTGTAACTCTGTCCCTTCATAGTATATAAGGAGGGGCGGAGGTCCCCTAGAGGATAAGTCAGAGCTCTCATTATATCTCATATCAATACAATCAGATGCAGGACGTAGGTATTACGCCCTCATGGTGGCCAAATCTGGATAAAATCCTTGTCTGCAACTTGCGTCACCATCTAGTTCGTAGTTTGCACACCTGTCTGCCGACAACCTACTACCTTGAGCATACCCTAGGTAGACTGTCGACCATCTTTTGTCGACACCGTCAATCTCTTCTACAACACTCATAGCATAAGCAACATTGCATTCTGTTGGTATTTTTAGCATCACTTCATATTAAGTTGGCATCCCTAACATGATGTCAAAACTAAGGATAAAAATAATTTACACGCAATAACTCTAAATAGAATATATCCACAAGCGCACAGATAATTCTCCCGTTGCAGCATTTCACCTAGGAAGTATTCCGAGTATCATTGATTTATTTGATGCCGAAATGATAAAGCAGCATTCTATTCATTAGGCTTAGGTGATCTTGTATGAACTAAGGAAGTTATAATTATATAAATCTATCATAGCCAATAATACTAATGCTTTAGCGATAACTAATCGATAAAATATGATAAATGATAACTGACTAATGAAGTAAATGGTATTCCAGAGATAGAAAATAAAGACTCACTAATATAGCAAGACAATCATGATATTAAATAAATAAAGGAAACCTATGTAATTACTACTATAAAGTCTACAGCCTACGTCATGCTACATATTTTCATCTATAGTGTGATAAACTCAGAAAATATTATAAGGAGCATCAATAATGAGGGTTTTAAGACGCAACCGTCACCTCCTTCGCGACCGCGCTCTGCTAGTCCTACATACGGGGGTGGACTACAGAGGAACTAACGCAGCTGTCACCTACGCGAACTACCATACGATCCGACACGTCAAGGTGCCTCCATAGGTACACAAAATATCTATACACCACGTCTACATACTGTGCACCACCTAACTCACTCGAGTACTGAATGAAGTGCTTTACGATCATATAACAATAATCATCATAAACCACATCTATATCGAATATGCAACGAGAATAAACTAAGAACTAAATAAATAGCAATATATTGAAGTAGAGCAAAGTCATAATGAAATATAAGATATTATTACCAATTTCTAGAAGACAGATCTGAAATCCCGAGCGGAGCGCCCGATCTCTACTTGAACCTCGCTAGATGTCTATACTAAGAACTTGAAGAACTAGAGCTCTACTTCTAATCTCTAGAAACCCTAACTTCTGACTACTCTTGACAAATGAAGCAGGAGGAATGAATTGAATCTAGGGTTGTCTCCTAGGAGGGGGGTCTGCCCCTCTATTTATAGCCTGGTGGAGTGCACACGCGCCGTTGGATCAAACCAACTTAACAAGCGGCCGAGATGACTCCTCAAAGGCGGTGGAGGAAGCTTTCAGAAGGGGAGGCCAAACCCTAGCCATAGGGGGCCGGGCGGCAACAAGGTGGGGCCGGCTGGCCCCACCTAGTGCTCTCTGCTGGTCCCCTTGCTCCGAGAGTCTTCTAGAGTCTTCCTGATCCCTCTGGTGCCCTCCTTCCGTCGCGGATAAGTTTTGTGGCTAATTGGCACTTAAATCCCTCTTTTCAGCACTTTCTAAAATATTCGAAAATCACAGAATATACAAAAACTCGTGAAAATTGTCAGTGTAAACCCTAGACTAATGTGTTTTTATATTTTCCTTTGAGTCTAAAGTTCTAATAAAGTTGATGTTATCAACCGTCAACACATTCTTCAATATACCTTTTAACAGGCTTGGGCTGCCTTCTGACCCTACCAACAACAATAGAACATTGTAGAGACTGCACAACTCGAGAAGAATGCTCAATAATAGATGAATCATCAACAATTAAAGAAATTTTAGCAATATGTATCTTAGACAAAACTATTATCAACCTCTAGTGCATCAATTAAGTGCTCCACCTGCACACTTATTTTCTCTCCCTCAACAGGAGCATCAACAGAAGGATTGTCAACAAATATAACAGTCTTATTAAATATAACATTCCTGCTAAGCATAACCTTTTGAGTCTAGGGATTCCATAATTTATAACCTTTAACGCCATGTTGATAACCAATAAAAATGCATTTAACAGCTCTAGGATCCAATTTACCATTATCAACATGAGCATAAACAGTACAACAAAAAACTCTCAATTGTGAATAATCAGCTGGAGATCCAGAACATACCTCAATTGGAGTTTTCTTATCAAGAGGAACTAAGGGTGAACAATTAATAAGATAGCAAGAAGTGGAAGGAGCTTCAACCCAAAAACACTTATTGAAGCCAGCATTAGACAACATGCAACGAGCCCAAGAGATGATAGTTCTATTCATACGCTCAGCTACACCATTCTGTTGAGGCGTATAAGGAATAGTGTAGTGCCTAACAATGCCTTGAGACTTGCAATATGTATTAAAATTATTAGGACAGAATTCCATCCCATTATCAGTGTGAAGTTTTTTAACCGTCTTCTCAGTTTGATTTTCAATCATAGTCTTCCACTCTTTAAATACTGAAAATGCTTCTGATTTATGCTTTAAAAATAAGGTCATACCTTACGAGAATAATCATCAATGATTGTCAACATATAATGAGAACCACCAATAGAAGGCTCGCGAGATGGTCCCCATAAATCAGAATGCACATAATCAAGAATACCGTTACTTTTATGAGTAAAGGTATTAAATGACACCCTCTTGTGTTTGCCAAACACATAATGCTCACAAAACTTCAGCTTACTGATGCTATGTTCAGAAAGAAGTCCTCTCTTGCATAATTCATGTAAGCCTTGCTCACTCATATGTCCAAGACGTATATTTCAAAGATTAGTAGCATCAGAATTAGATGGTGAATTAGAAATTACAGTAGCATCACCTATAATTGTAGTACCACGAAGAAGGCACAAATTTGGAGATTTCAATTCACCTTTCATCACAATAAGATAACCTTTTGGCACCTTTAAAACTCATTCTCCACCAGAGTACTTGTACCCTTTAGCATCAAGAGTACTGAGAGAAATAAGATTCTTGCTCATGTCTGGAATATGCCTTACATCAACCAATGTTCTGACAATGCCATCATGCATCTTAATTTGAATAGATCCAATGCCAACAATATCAAGTGGACTGTCATCACCCAATCTAGCAGAACCTCCACCTTGGAGAGAAACATAGGTGACAAACCAATCTCTATTAGTGTATATATGAAAAGTAGCAGCGAAATCAAGAATCCATTCATCATCACTATTAGCCATCCAGCAAAAGCAACAAGCGAATCACCATCTACTTTGGAAGCAATAACAGAAACATTACTTTCATCATTGGATTTACCTTTCTCTCTATACGTGCTAGTTCTTTTCTCTTTATTTTTCAATTTCAAACAATCCTCGATAAAGTAATTATCTTTCTTGCAATACTTGCAGAATTTCTCATCTCTACCTCGAGACTTTGATCGGCCTTTATAACCATTGGAACTTTTTCCTCTATTGCCATTAAATTTATTTTTTGTCCTCCCACGAACAGACAACGCTTCTCCTTTAGAAGTAGAACCTTCAGAGGGCACCATCTGTTTCATCTTTCCCTTAGCATGCAACGCCTCAGAAACTTCATCAAGCGTTAGAGAATCATGACTATATAACAATGTATCTCTGAAGTTTGCAAAACAATTAGGCAAAGAGCACAAAAGAATAAGACCCAAATCCTCATCATCATAATCTATCTCCATAGCCTCTAGATCAAAAACGATCTCCTTGAAGACCGAAATATGGTTAAGCACAGGGCCACCCTCTTGCAACTTGTGCGTATATAGTTCCATCTTCAAATGCATCCTTGTCAAATTCTTAGACATGCAAATTGACTCTAACTTGAGCCATAAAGCAGTTGCAGTATTCTCCTGCAAACAATCTTGCAAAATATTATTTGAAGATGAAGTTGAATTTGAGTCAAGGCCTTATGATCTTTTCTCTTCTCCTCATCGGTCCAAGATTTTGAATCCTTGACACCGAATTTATCAAGACCATCATCCACTTCAGCCTGCGTAAGAATAGCCCTCATCTTGACTTGCCATAGAGCGAACCTTGTATCGTGATCTAGTTCAGGAATATCTATTTCATCCAAGACATGGTGAAGAGATAATAGAAATAACCAGAAGAAGAATAATCTGCAAAAAAATAAATCTACAACCTGGTACACGATCTGTGTACGATCAGCAATAAACTGAATTGAAGAACTCTTCTGGTGCAAGATTCTGTGTGCACGTAGCAAATTCACCAAAGTTGATTTTCACCTCAGGGCCTATTTAGATCCCAAATCTTTACATCCCAAAACTTTTGGTTGTAAACTTTACATTCAAACAGGTGTTTTTTTGAAAAAATTCAAACATGTGTTTAGATGCTTTCTAAATTTTTTGGTCTGCAACACACAAGACACGGGTCCCTAAGCAAGTTTACACTGTTTTGGGCTCCAAGGTCTCAATTTCCATATCTTTACAGCCAAGTTTTACAAGCCCCTGTTTAGATCCATTCTTCTAAAAAGTGCTCATTTCTCCAAAAGTTTTGGTTGTTTGGCTGCATCTAAACAAGACCTGAGACCTGATCCCGCACGCACAAGAACAGATCTTGCACTGTAGTCCTTGGGCCTTGTTTAGGCCTTATTTAGTTCTCCACCTAAAAAAATTTTTATCCATCCAATCGAATCTTTAGACACATACATCGAACATTAAATGTAGATAAAAATATAAACTAATTACACAGTTTGGTTGAAAATCACGAGACAAATCGTTTAAACCTAGTTAGTCCATGATTAGCCTTAAGTGCTACAGTAACCCATATGTGCTAATGACAGATTAATTATGCTTAATAGATTTGTCTTGCAGTTTCCAGACGACTTATGTAAGGTTTTTTATTAGTTTCTAAAAACCCTTCCCGACATCCTTCCGACACATTCGATGTGACACTTAAAATTTTTTTTCATCTCCAATCTAAACAGGGCCATGAAAAGATTTTGGATTTTAACACTGTAGTACTTTCATTTGTATTTGACAATTATTGTCCAACTATAAACTAACTAGGATCAAAGATTTGTCTCGTAAATTACAGACAAACTATGTAATTAGTTTTTGTTTTCGTCCATATTTAGTGTTTTATACATGTGCAATAAAATTTGATGTAAGGAGAAATCTTGAAAAGTTTTTAAATTTCGGAGTGAAGTAAACAAGGCCTTGATCCGCGTGCAATCAAATTTCCACGGAGAAGCAGCAGCAGACTTCCTGCGCTCAGCGACTTCTTGATCCGCGTGCGCTTGCACAGGCAACAACAGCAGACAACCGTATGAATTCCGCCTAAACCGTATGAGTTCAGGATACCAGCAGCAACCGCAAACAGGATCTGGATTTGAGTCCGGCGTTGTTTTCACTCAAAATCCAAAAAACTTTTCAAAATTCTCCATCACATCAAATTTTATGGTACATACATGAAGTATTAAATATAGATAAAAATAAAAACGAATTACATGATTTGTCTGTAAATCGTGAGACGAATCTTTTAACCTAATTACTTCATAATTGGATAATATTTGTCAAATAAAAACGAAAATACTACGGTGTCAAAATCCAGCTTAGACTCACGTCGTCGGATGACAGCGAACGAACAAACAGGGAATAAAATCCTAATTTTTTTTCAATCTCGTGTTTGACTCTAGATACCACTTGTTAAAAGATAATGCAATAATAGATCGAACACGAGACATAGATTTTTACGTGGAAAACCCTTGCAGGAAAAAACCACAGGCGTCAACTAGCACTGTATGATGAGAGTTTACAGAACGCAAGGAATAATGAGTTGTCTCTCTCTCCTCTTCCCAGACGGCTTACAAGATATATTTATAGGACGGACTGACTATAGTCAAATACGAAAACAAATCCGCTAATAAACATAGTCCTAACCGTGGACCCTCTAAACGTCCCCGTAGCACTCACATTATAATGCGGATCATATTCCAGCAGTGTTCATCCTTTGCACGCGCCGACATACTCAATTAGATGCGCCAAGTTATACTTGTGGCCATTCACAGTGTGACTATATGATTGGGGCCTTGTTTAGTTCCGAAAACAAAAAAGTTTTCGGAACTATAGCACTTTTGTTTTTATTTGACAAACATTATCCAATCATAAAGTAATTAAGCTTAAAAGATTCATCTCGTGATTTACAGATAAACTGTGTAATTAGTTTTTATTTTCGTCTATATTTAATACTCCATGCATGTGGTGTAAGATTCGATGTGACAGAGAATCTTGAAAAGATTTTAGTTTTTGGAGTGAAGTAAACAAGGCCTGGGTGGAACCACTACTGCAAAACAAGAATATCCCCGATGTTGGTGAACTTTTTGTAACGGTGTACCTAAGCACCCGTTGCATATATACCTATAGTGCCATCAGCTCCTCCAAAGTTTACAAACAAAGATTTTAATTTTGGTATCGCAAAAATTTCAGCCACCAGCGAAGTTACCGAATTTCACGAAATTCGGCCGAAACTTTTTTAGAGACTAGCACATGATGTATGTTTTTCTTTTTAAAAAAATAGATCTAAACAAGTATCGGTATGATTTATAATTACACATCTATTGAATAGAAGAATATGCAATATAAACAATAGAAAATATGAGTCTAAAGTTATATAGCACATGTATTCGTATATAATGAAATTTCGGATTTTTCTTTCGGCCACCACCAAAATTACCAAAATTCGCGAAATTTTGGTGAAATTTTGAACCCTGTTTACAAACTGGTGTCTCCTATCGCAAATTTCTTCATCATCGAGTATAGAAAATAAACCTCCCTATGACAAGGTAAAAAAAGATGCTCCCACCCTACACATTGATATGACCATGTCATCACCAATTCAAGTTGCACCAAGTTCAACCCAAACATCACCTATGTCTACACCATATCACGTTGTTGATGGACCAATTACACACAATCGAGCAAAAGAAACTACAACAAGGTGAACTTGCTATTTTATGAAATACTTTATAACACTAGTGAGAATTACATATTACCTAAGTTATGTATATTGTTATTGGTCAGGTTCACCAAGAAGGACTCTAAGAATACACATAGTTGACCATACAGAAGAGTTAATTATGCTTGAACCCGTCCACTATGACAGAACCATCATAAAGAATTAGTTATAACTTTTTATTCTCAGAAGCTATGAAGGTCCATTAGGACTTGTTGGAAAGCTTGTCAAGTCTAGTTTCAAGCCCAAGTGGTCTCATCTTATTTTTGACTTTACAATGTTTAGATTCAACTATGTTAGTGAAAACTAGTCTGTAGGTCAACAGTCTTTACGATATTCAAGTTTTCATGTAAAATTGTACCATTCTACAACATTTCAATGTACATGGTATAAATGGTGTGAAAGCTTATCAAGTAAGCTCTCCAATGCATTCAGCTGCACATTATTTGAAGTTTCCAAGGTGGAGTTATTACCAAAACACTAAAGAATGTGCAGAAGACCAACAACCACGCGGGAACTACTTAGAAGCTTATTTCGTGGAAGCCTATTCACAGAGTCTATCTTCTCATTTTTATTTCGTGTTTCTACCTATTTAGGAGGGTTGTTCTTAGTATAAATACCTCTATTGCTCCATAGCATTAGGAAGACTTTTGATAATCAAAATACAGAACCCCTTTGTTTAGTTATGTGCTAACAAATATTGAGTGTGTGATCTCAATATTTCTATCCAATTCTATTCATTTCTTCACCATAATTCTTCACTAGAAAAACAATTTTTGCCATAGAGTGCTGAAATTTTTATGCATGATTTTAGATCCATTGTGTTTTTTTGAAAACTTTTAAATTCATAAATGTAAACTTTTGAGGAGAGAATTGAGTGAGTTGTTTCTAGTATAAAATCCTACAAATCTAGGCATAGCAAATATCATATAATTGCCTTTATCTCACTACGGAAAGAATCTGAAACTAGAGGCTAGTTTGGCTCATAAGGTTGCCTTTATCCCAATTGGTAGTTGTTTCCAACTAGGGATTGTGGGGTTCATTTGATCTTTACTAGTGCCACAACGATGTAGCCCTAACATTTTTTTGGCTCCACGGGCTTTCCTACTTTCACAGCCCGATTATTGCCCAGATGCCTTCTGGCTACTTATTCTTACTCACACGTCCCAGTTTTGGTTTGTCTTACTGGCTACAAGGTTGTGGTGTCAGGTTGTAGAGGCAGAGCCAGCGGTGGCCAACACTTTTTTCTCTTATCCTTCATCATGTTGGGGCACCTAGTTGGGTGTCGAAATGTTAGCTAGTATACATAAAACGATAATCCTAGCGCCCAGCCGTTCGGACAGACATCGCGTCCAGATGCTGCTCCCATGCTACCTTCGTACATCTGCGCAGTTCGCTTGCCCAGCTTAGGCATATGCTGCCCATGTAGGGGCCACATAAACCTACTCTATCTGGACGCAGCACCTGCATCTACTCCCACCGTGCACCCAAGGAAGCATGCTCCCTTTCACGCGCCTACATGCACATGGGGGATCGATCCCAGTCACCAGCTCCGCCTGTGTATGCACACCCACACAGGACCCCGCACCACCCACAAACATCACCGACGTCGGCATCGAGAGAAAAGAGGGTGGGGCGACAGGTGCCCCGCCAACACCGGACAGGAGGAGGCACTAAGGTGAGCCAGTAGAAAACACGAGAAATGATACAACACCGATCTACTATTGAAACATCCAGAAACAACAGTTGCAACATAAGTCTAAAGGCAATTGAAACACTTGAAACATACTTATGAAACACTTGAGAAAACACACTTGAAAACCATTACAACTATACACAAACATCAAAATAAAACACATGCAACATATGTGTAGAACATATACAACATCCAAATAAACATAGTTGAAACATGCGTTTGGAAAACATAGACGAAACATACCATTGAAACATCTAAAACACTCAAAAACATGTTATTGCAACATGCCTTTAAAACAATTGAATCATATGTAACATGTACAACGTCGGATCTGCGAGCATTGGTAGATCCTGGTGGGGGGAGGACGCTGGTGGGGTGGAGGGGTGCCACCGAGGTGGGGGAAGAAGGACATCAGGGTGGGGGAAGGATCCACCAGGGTCGAGGAACATAGGGGGAGGAGGCTGCGCTGGTCACCCATGCTGGAGCTATGTGTCCTAAGCTGGAGCAGGGTTGCATGCTCGCGCCGGAGCCACGCCCGTCCCCACACTGGAGTTGAGGCCGGGGGTGGTTGGATGGAGAAGAGGAAGGGTCGTCGGAGGTGGCCACGGGGAAGGTCACCGAGGACTCATGCCACGGACGTCGCTGCACCGGAGCAAGAGGAGATAGAAGGAAGCAGTGGGGTGCACATGCTCGTGCGACGCGCATTAGGGTGGGGCACGAGGGACTTGGCTTGGCAAAGGAGCATCGCGATATGGTGCGAAGATGCTATGGTGGGGGAAAGTGAGCGAGGAGTGAGCGGATACGGGAAGTGAGCGGAGAACAACGTCCGTCCATCCAAACGTGTTATCATTACCGTACATAAAAACAAGCTTTTGCATATCGACATTAATTAGGTTTTAGCCCTACCTCAAGATTTGGTTCAAAAGTCGGATCTAGCTCTTCCTAAATTGTGGGGTTTGCAACCTAGACTCCGAATAGGCTCCCTGTTGGCAGTCACTATGGAGGATTTTATACTGCCAACTTAGACTAAAAAGAAGAGGAATAAACATATTTAAATCACATATGCTTTTGCTATTGACATAGTTCCACTTGTACCATGGTATTTT
>Ga0182004_10003201_pt1 | contig 12976 bp, 12 predicted proteins | sample Sormic07211540_1_FD_120479 | JGI IMG/M metagenome (GOLD analysis project Ga0182004, IMG submission 120479) | Endophyte microbial communities from Sorghum bicolor roots, Mead, Nebraska, USA - 072115-40_1 MetaG | ecosystem: Host-associated > Plants > Roots > Unclassified | place: USA: Nebraska... | reverse complement strand
TATTTCCTGATAACCCCCTGCAGAAATAGACAAACACCAAAACTCGTGGAATTCTGTTAGATAAAACCCTAAGTCTAGGTGTTGGTTGCATTTGGATCCTTTTCTATGATTAGTTGACGGTTAAATGTGAGCATTAAGGACCGTCAACACGCGCTCTGCAGAGCGTCCGGTGCCCCATTAACGGCTAGTTGTACTTGCAAACTGCCGAACACCGGACGCACAACACAAGGTCTGGTGCCCCACCGAGAGAGCATTCGGTGAGGAGGCAAAATGAAGACCTCTCTGTGATGGGAAAAAGGGTGGCTTGATCTTCCGAAAGGTTCTGGTAACTCTCGATTTGGTGGAAACGAGACACAAGTTGATCCAGCTTCCGAACAACACGATCCGAAACCCCACAATCGCAGCACCACGTCTCCTTTGGTTATCAATCGGCACTGCACGGTTGACCTCACCAAGAAGGCTAAGTCCTTTGCCTGCGAATCGAAGAACACAAGCAAGAACAAGGAAGAATGCAACCAATTTCTACATGAAAGATTAATCTCACAAGTTGGAGTCTCACAAACCGATGAAACGGCAAAACTTTTCTTGACAAAATAATCTAAGCAAAACCCCAAACCCTAATGAGAGTGGCGGCGGCTGTATATAAAGGTCTAAGGGTCGTCACCACCCCTGGAAGCGCCCCCCCCTAACGGGCTCAACAACGATACATGGTCCAACGGAACAAAAACGGTGACGCAGCACCGAAACAGATTCTGCATGCTGACTTGTTTCGACGTTTCCCGATGACTCAGAAGGAATTTGGATCTCAAACCAATGGCATTGGTTTCCTTATGAAATTATCTTTCCATCCATGGGTAGAACGTCGAAAATGGAGTCTGGATGCTTCCTGGGCGTCCGTTTTACTCCTCGCGGGTCCTGGACTCCGAAACAGGCTCGAAGTCGACTCGGTTTGGGCCTCCTCCTTGACTTTGGCGCCCTTGCTGGTCCTCCACGCCTCCAAGCCATCCCTTATGCATCCTTTGGTTCTCTCCATGATTCCTAAGCACAATATAATCATTTGTTAATAATCTATTCTCAAAATCATACAAAGACTTACTTAGGAACGAGCTCACCTGTAAATTTAATTGTCGTGCGCGAGCTCTTGTGATTGGACCTTGAATGTCCAGCGAAGGATCATCTTGTGCATCCGAAGGAGTGATGTCCTCATCATCCTCCCCTTCTTGAATTGGAGTCGTCCTTGACTCAAGGTCATCTTCTTCTCCTAAATATGACTTCAAATCTGAAATGTTGAAAGGACTAACCCCGAACTCAGGTGGCAACTCAAGTTTATATGTATTATCATTTATTTTCTCAATAACTTTATAAGGACCAGCAGCTCTTGGCATTCATTTAGAATTACGCAACTCTGGAAACCTATCCTTTCTCAAATGTAACCATACTAAATCACCTAGTTCAAGTTTAATTTCTTTTCTACCTTCACTACCAGCAATTCTATACTTTTCATTCATCTTTTCAATATTTGCTTTAGTGGTTGCATGCAACTTATGAATAAATTCAGCACGTGCACTAGCATCACTATGTGTTCTTTCAGTGGTAGGTAAAGGCAAAAAATCAATAGGAGCACGTGGGTTAAAACCATACACTACCTAAAAAGGACTTACCTTGGTAGTAGAATGTGTTGCCCAATTATAAGCAAACTCCACATGAGGCAAACATTCTTCCCACATCTTCAAATTTTTCTTCAAAATAGCTCTCAACATGGTGCCCAAAGTGCGGTTCACTACCTCTGTTTGTCCATCCATTTGTGGGTGACAAGTTGTTGAAAATAACAGTTTTGTACCCAACTTGTTCCATAGAGTACGCCAGAAGTGACTCAAAAATTTAGCATCGCGATCTGAAACAATAGTAGAAGGTATACCATGCAAGCGAACAATCTCTTGGAAAAAGAGGTCAGCAATATGAATGGTATCATCACTTTTATGACATGGTATAAAATGTGCCATCTTAGAGAATCGATCCACAACAACAAAAATGCTATCCCTCCCCCTCTTAGTCTTAGGCAATCCCAAAACAAAGTCCATCAAAATGTCTACCCAAGGAATAGAAGGAACAGGAAGAGGCATGTACAAACCATGTGATTCAGGCGAGACTTAGCTTTTTGACATGTGGTGCAGCGTGCCACGAACCACTCAACGTCTCTCCTCATCTGTGGCCAAAAGAAGTGCGTGGCCAAAATATTTACCGTCTTCTTAGCACCAAAATGGCCCATCAGTCCTCCGCCATGCGCTTTCTGCAACAACAACAGATGAACGGAACCAACTGGAATGTATAGACGGTTAGCTCTAAACACAAAACCATCATTTATCACAAACTTGTTCCATGTGCGACCCTCTTTACAATTCAACAACACATCTTTAAAATCAGGATCAAGCACATATTGGTCTTTTATTGATTCAAGCCCAAAAATTCTACAATCAAGTTGGGATAGCATAGTATATCGTCTAGACAAAGCATCAGCAATTATATTATCCTTCCCTTTCTTGCGTTTGATAACATAAGAAAAAGATTCAATAAATTCAACCCATTTAGCATGTCTACGATTCAAATTGTTTTGAGAACGAAGATACTTAAGCAATTCATGGTCAGAATGTATAACAAATTCCTTAGGCCACAAATAATGACGCCACGTCTCCAAAGAATGTACAAATGCATACAATTCCTTATCATACGTAGAGTAATTAAGAATAGGGCCATGTAATTTTTCACTAAAGTATGCAACGGGCATACCATCTTGCATCAACACACCTCCAATGCGAACTCCACTAGCATCACATTCTAGCTCAAAAGTCTTACAAAAGTTTGGAAGTTGCAGCAATGGTGCGTGTGTAACCTTGTCCTTCAAAGTATCAAAGGAACTCTCATGTGCTTTACCCCAATAGAACACCACACCTTTCTTTGTCAACTCATGCTAGGGGCAGCAATGGCGCTGAAATCCTTGAGAAAGCGGCGATAGAAACTTGCAAGACCAAGAAAACTTCTCACCTGTGTAATGGTCTGGGGTACCGGCCAGCTCTTTATGGCTTCAAGTTTTGACTTGTCCACCTCAATTCCCTGTGGAGTAACAACATAGCCAAGAAAAGAGACTTGATCTGTGCAAAAGATGCACTTCTCAAGGTTACCAAATAAACGTGCATCACGCAAAGCATTAAACACAGCACGTAAGTGATCCATATGTTCATCCAAAGACTTGCTATATATATCAGTATATCATCAAAGTAAACCACCACAAATTGCCCAATAAAAGATCTTAAAGCTTCATTCGTCAATCTCATAAAAGTACTAGGTGCATTAGTTAAACCAAAAGGCATGACTAACCACTCATATAAACCAAATTTAGTTTTGAAAGTTATTTTCCATTCATCTCCAAGTTTCATTCTAATTTGGTGGTAGCCACTACGCAAGTCAACCTTAGTGAAAATTATAGAGCCACACAACTCATCAAGCATGTCATCAAGCCTAGGAATAGGATGATGATATCGAATAGTAATATTATTAATGGCTCTACAATCAACACACATACGCCATGAACCATCTTTCTCAAAATCACAGGAACAACACAAGGACTAAGGCTTTCTTGTACATACCCACGGTCCAAAAGGTCTTGGACTTGTCGCTGAATTTCCTTAGTCTCCTCAGGATTGGTTCGATAAGCAGCTCAGTTTGGCAATGTTGCACCCAGGATAAAATCAATTTGATGCTCTATTCCTCTCATAGGTAGCAGCCCTGGGGATATCTCAGCTAGGAAAACATCCTCATACTCCTACAAAAGGTTAGTGACAACAAGAGGTATTGAGCTAACAATATCTTCAAGTGAATACATGACTTGTTTGCAAACTAAAGTGTAGCAAATATCATCATCAGAAATTTCAGTAAGGTCACTTTTTCTTGCAACCATAACGACACCCTTCAATTTAATTCCCTCGGCCTTATTAATAGGTGTCAATTTGTCCTTTTTAGGTGGGTAAACTGAATTAGCAACTTGCTGATTTTCAGATTTAGGATCACGCAAACTAGCAGCTCGTTCTCTATCAGCTTGTACAATTTCAGCAGGGGTCATAGGTACCATAGTAATTTTCTTTCCTTTATGCATAAAAGTGTATGTATCACTTCTACCATGGTGTATAGCATCATTATCAAATTCCCAAGGATGACCCAATAAAAGTGAACAAGATTCCATAGGTACCACATCACAATCAACATAATCAGAATATGACCCAATGGAAAAAGAAACCCTGCAAGTTTCTGTTACCTTAGCTCTTCCAGCATCATTAAACCACTGTAGGTTATATGGATGGGGGTGTTGATGTGTTGTCAAGCCAAGCTTCTTGACCAAATTTGAACTCACCAAATTATTGCAACTACCTCCATCAATGATGACACGCGCACGACGATTGTTGATGATGAAGAAATTTGGAATAAATTATGGCGTTGCAGCTTCTCTGGTTGCTGTACCTTTGTGCTAAGCGCCCATTGCACAATGACACTCATGTAGGTCGTTGTGCCATCACTTCCCACAACTTCGTCACTCTCTTGTGCAACTGGTTCATCTTCATCATCTCCCTCAACATCAGAGGTGCTGAAGTATCCATCTTCTGTAGCGATGTATGCCCGCTGACTGGGGCAATCCTTCTGAATACGACCGAATCCTTGGCAGCGGCGGCACTGAATGCGCCCTACGGAAGCAATAGAGGAGGCACTTTTCATTGGTTCCTACAAAACTGAATTTTTACCTGAGCCTGAGGGTTGTGTAGTAGTCGGTTTTGGTGTTGTAGCTCCTCCAGAAGATGCTTGCTGCTTGCACTACACCACAGCCCCAGAATAACGACGCACCATCGGACGGTATAGGTCGATATAGGGACGTTCCGTCGGTCAGTATAGGTCTATGCCGACACTTACTTGGAGTCGCTGAAAGTGGCGTCGGTATAGCCTATGCCGACCGACTTGTTTTTAGCAACCGATAGTCTGATGCCTTAGAGGCTATATATACCGACAGATAGTTTGAGGCTATAAATACTTTTAGCAACTAACAGTTCAACGCGAATCGTTCACATAGAGACTATATATGCTGCTAATTAGCATAATAAATCCCAAATTATCTATTGTCAATGCACAAATATTCAATACAATATACATTAACCATACATACAAGGACATTGATTATTAATACAAGAATAAAACATTGAACATGATTCATTCAGATATGAGCTAGCCCAATATATGATTGATCAGATTCAACATCATACAAGTACAAAATACATTAGAAGCTCCTATACATGAATTTTGTGCATGAGCAAGCCATCAGCATCCCTACCTCTACCTCATGTGATCAAAAGTCATACATCCACCACTTGTAAGCTTAGCTCACTAACACCTAAAGCTCACTGCTCAAAATCTCACTTATAGTGAGCTTATAGTCTTATCTATAATAGGTTCAAACAAAACACATCTTCAATGAACACTTCTAACTTGTCAACACCATCAGGTACGCTGCATAGGCCTTGCAGGATGGCTGAAATGCAATATAAATATCCAATTAGCGACAACTTTAACCAAAGTTAGTGAAAGACAACCAATAAGATCAACTTCAAGAGGCTCTCTAAAATTAATAGCCAAATTTCATAAAAAGGAAAGTTCAATGTCCCAATCCCAAACCATTGTAAGTAAAATAAGTAAGTAAACTGATAGTACCTAACTCAAAGCAATATATAGATTTAGTATATGAGCTGGCACTGGACACTGGAGGGTGACATATAAAATGGTGAATTAAACATAGCCTATACATGCTGATGTAACTAATAAAATAACCATCAGTGTGTAAATACTAAATATGCAGTGCAAGAAACACACAACTTTATGAGAGCACCATAACTAGCAGTTTCAAAGGATATATTATACCCTCAGTTTTTTCAAACAGTGCAGCCTTGTACAGAAGGAACAAACATATGAACACACAAGCATTAGTATATGTACCAAAGGTCCTGCCTTGTACTGGAGGAAGAATCAAATGATTCATATGAACGCACACAGAGAGCAGCAGATCAAACATGCAGGCAGCAGCAGTAGCAAACACGCAGGCAGCAGCAGCATATCAAACACATAAACATTACCTCAGCTTGCAATATACAGGTTGTCCAGAAACTTTGATGTGTCAGGTGCAGAGCTAGGAATAATGCTCCAATACGCAGAATAATTAGTATTTAATGATGTGACAAGTAACAAAACATGCTATAACGTGAAGTGGCTAGGCTCCAGGTATTAACAGGGAAGGCTATGTTTGATTTAGATGGTTTTTTACGTGAGTATGATCAACAAGCTATTTTATCTCTGATCAAACTTGTCAATCACTCATGCATAAAAATCTCTGGTCCATATCCTTGATTGTACCATGCCAACCTGAAATGAAGGAATTGCTCAATAAGACAGTTTCCTATTAGGGGAGAAGTATGCAAATCCTTGAACACTGACAATATACAATGTAGGTGGCATATCATTTTACCTGTTGCAAGAATCAGTGTTGTGGTTTTGGGTTCTTTTGTTCTCACGATGATTGCAGCAAAACACTATTTACAGATAAAGGAGTCAACATACAAACTATAGTAGGTCAACATACAAACTACAGTAACAGAGAAAACTTTGGCCATAAGAGCAAGGAATTTTGAACAAATAGCTAATAATACTAACAAGTAGAGAACATATTAGACACAAGCCTACTCAATAAAATCTAGAAATTCTGGATCTGCACATAGCATAGAAGGTTGGAACTCGAATTAATTAATGGATCAGAATTGTTAAGGATCTGCAGCTTTTCATTCTGAACCCATAAATTAGCTTGAAAATATTATAAGAATTTCCCAGATATTCGATACCCATAAGAAAGTAAAGAATTATATTGATCTGGGAAAGAAGTTGGAGAATCCTTCATGTACAAGACATCCCATATTGGGTTAATTATGTAAAACAAAATTAGCCAGATATCGGGAGCACCCTCTGCAACCAATTCATGCCTCTGCAGATCATTCAGATGTAGAGACTAGACACGGGATGAATCTGGAACAAAATTCATGCCCGTCTGGGGAGAACCTTGGCATGAATCTGGGGAACCTTGGCATGAATCTGGAAGCAGGAAACAGGATGGCTGTAAACAAAATTAGCTAGATAAACCGATATATGAATAAATAGGAACATCCACCAGACCAAAGCACACAGAACCATAGCGGGAGAAGAACTTACCCTCGGAGCCTGGTGCAGGATCTGGGAGTTGGAGGAAGATGGGAATGAATAGCAGGAGAAGAACTTACCCTCGGAGCATCGCCGGCTGAGAGGACCACTGGGCGCCGTCGCCGGCCAAGCAGCAAAGCAGGCTCCTGCGAGTGGACCGCAGAGTGTTGCCGCCGATTGCAGCCGTGATGCGCCGCCGCTGCAGGGAGCGGGATCCAGGAGGGGCAGAGGGCGGGATACCTAGAGCATAGGAGAGATGTGGCGGCTGCGGCGGAGCTTGGTGGTGGCGGCGGAGCTTCTGGTGGTGGCGGTAGTAGGCAACCGAGGCACGATTTCTTTTTTTAGTGAACGGAGGCGACAGGAGCTGGGATGTTGGAGATTGAGTGGCCACAAAGAGTTTAGGGTTTGGAGAGGGCGGTATTTGTGCTGAACAAATTTGGCTGTGAACGGCCCAGTTTCATTTTTTGTTTCCCGCTACGGACCATTTTTACATTTCTTGAGCGCGCTAGTGGCACAACCTTATACCGACCCACAGTTCGTCCTCTTTACTTATCTATCCCGACCGAAAGTTCAATTGCATAGGTAAGTATCTATACCGACCGATAGTTTATCGCAAAAGGTATATTTAGCGACACTTGATCTGTGGGCCAGCTATACCGACGAACAGTTCAACGGTATTAGTATATTTATAACGACACATGTGTGACACTATATTAGTGTTGTGGTGTAGTGTTGCTTGATGGGAGGGACGCCCTGTAAGCGGATGCCTTGGATAGCCCTCCTGTTCTTGGAATGTATGTATTGCTGGACTTGTACTTACCCTGCTTGTCACGTCCCTGCAATTCTTTCTCTGCAAGCATAGCATACTGAAACAACTGGTTGACATTTTTAAATTCTTTATAATCAACAATATCCTGAATTTCTCATCTCAACCCCGAATAAAATCGACAAATAGAATCCTTGGGCCCCTCTACTATGCTACAACGCATCAAACCCTTTTGAAGCTCACCATAGTAATCCTGCATAGATTTATCTCCCTGCTATAAGCGCATTAATTTTTTACGCAGATCTCTATGGTAAGATGAAGGAACAAATCTATCACACATAGCAACCTTAAGCTCTGCCCATGAACGTGATGTATTACCATCTGACGCTAAAGCAGTCCACCAAATAATAGCAAAATCTTTAAACTCACTGGTGGCTTCTCTAACTCTATGTTCCTCAGGTACTTGATGGGCACTAAATTTTTGTTCTATCATCATCTCCCAATCAAGACATGCCTCAACATCAATCTCCATCAAAAGAAGGTATAGTAAACTTAACCTTAGCATAAGGATCATCAGGAGCTTGATTATGGTTACCTCGATGGCGTTGGTTGTGTCGAGCCCCACCCATACCTTGGGTGTTAATCTGAAGACGTTGTCTGAGTCTGTTCTGCATTGTTGCCGTGTTATCAAGATTACCATTAGCATCATACACGTCGAGATCATCGTCATCGCTTCCATTCGCATCATTGTCAGGAGCAGGACAAACTTCCAAAGTAGCTACCCTGTCGGTGAGGTCAGATATCCTTCTATCCAACCTCTCCAACTGGTTAGCAAGCTTGAGTTCAAGCATCACCTGAGTAACAGCCTTGATGACTGTCTCCTCCATGTCCTTATTAGCTTTCTATACAACAACTTATAGCTGCTCTTGGCTAACACACTCATTGAAGTCTTTGGGCAGCCTGTCACCTAACATTGTAGACACAAAAATAGGAACAAACAATGAAGGTTATCCCTAATAATCATACTACAAAGGTGAAGTGGTGCCGCTAAAAAATGACAGTAAAAGGAAACACCTTACCAAGGTCTTACCGGTGTTCTTACCAGCAAGGCAAAGGATACCTCGAAGATGTGGAACCGTGATTGCAAGGATGTGAACCTTTGCTGTCAAGAAGAATCTGTAGAGCTTGGAAGGAACACAAAGAGACAAATATATATATGTGGAACACAAATCAGAAACAGAGAGTAATACTGAATTATAGTCGCAATTGCTTGCTCTTGTTGCCGGCCTTATATGTTCTAAGTACCAGGTGTGTGATGATCAACAAGGTGGAGAAACAATTATGATGGATAGCAAAAGTAAAGGAAACAAGGCACAAAACAGCACACGCTACACAACTCACTTTGCCCTTCTCTATGTGCTCCTCTAGATATTGTTCCTATAATGCCCCTCTCTTTTTCTCTTTTTTTGGGTTGTCTTTGTTTTTTTTGTGAAATTTCGACTTTTTATTTTTTTTTTGATATTTTTATTTTACTTAGGAGCACCAAAGAAGTAACCATGGAAAATTTGAGCTTAAACAAGTAAAAGACATGGCCTGTGGAATTTTCTGAAGATTGCAAAAAATGTGAAAAAAATTTCAAATGGTGAAAACTCAAACTTCAGAGGCGAATTTAGGGAACCTAGAATTATCGAATCCGCCTATGGTAGGGATGAATGGATCCGAAATTTTTTCTGATCGATTTTGATATATGGAACGACGAAATCAGAGTTCGTATGTGAAAGTTATGGCTATTTTACGAACGGACTCCGAAATAGAGGACAAAACGGTCCGGAAGTAGGAAAAATTTGCGGCGATGGCTAGAAATTGATGGAAACGGTGGGGGAAGACACAAGAACTGGATTCTATCATGACCTAACCACCAATAAGTCCTTGACTAGGACAAAAACTCAACACTACGGACTCTGAAACTGAAATATGCAAAGACTATGGCGCGGAAGGGTTGTAGGACACGAAAACGATATGACACTGGGACTTATGGGACGAACACAAAACACTCGAAACTAAGGGTAGATGTGAACCTGACGGTATACCTGAAGCTTTGATTACCACTTGATGGGAAAAAGGGTGGCCCGATCTTCCGAAAGGTTCTGGTAACTCTTGATTTGGTGGAAACGAGACACAAGTCGATCCGACTTCCGAACAACACGATCTGAAACCCCACAATCGCAGCACCACGTCTTCTTTGGTTATCAACCGGCGCTGCACGGTTGACCTCACCAAGAAGGCTATGTCCTTTGCCTACAAATCGAAGAACACAAGCAAGAACAAGGAAGAATGCAACCAATTTGCAGATAAAAGATTAATCTCACGAGTTGGGGTCTCACAAACTGATGAAACGGTAAAACTGTTCTTGACAAAATAATCTAAGCAAAATCCCAAAGCCTTACAAGAGTGCCGGCGGCTGTATATAAAGGTCTAAGGGTCGTCACCACCCCTGGACGCGCTCCCCCTAATGGGCTCAACAAACAAAAACGGTGACGCAGCACCGAAACAGATTCTGCACGCTGACTTGTTTCAACGTTTCCCGATAACTCATAAGGAATTTGGATCTCAAACCAACACCATTGGTTTCGTTATGAAATTATCTTTCCAACCATGGGTAGAACGTCGAAAACGGAGTCTGGATGCGTCCTTGGCGTCCGTTTTACTCCTCACTGGTCCTGGACTCCGAAACAGGCTCGAAGTCGACTCGGTTTGGGCCTCCTCCTTGACTTTGGCGCCCTTGCTGGTTCTCCACGCCTCCAAGCCATCCCTTATACATCCCTTGGTCCTCTCCATGATTTCTAAGCACAATATAATCATTAGGTAATAATCTATTCTCAAAATCATACAAAGAATTACTTAGGAATGAGCTCACCTGTAAATTTAATTGTCGTGCGCGAGCTGTTGTGATTGGACCTTGAATGTCCAGCGTAGGATCATCTTGTGCATCCAAAGGAGTGATGTCCTCATCACTCTTGGTACGGGACCGGACGCACCCCGGCGAGTCTGGTGCATGCGTCCTGTGCCTAACCCTAGACACTGGGATGCGCTGACCCAAGTCAGCACTCACCGGAGGCGCCAATAGTGGCTCTACTGCGTCCGGTGTCTGCGTCCTGTGCGATCTTAGCACCAAAACTTCATCGAATATCGATCTTTCCAAAACAAAATTTGGTTCTCTCGATCTAAGGACTCTCTCAGAGCTGCCTAGTGCTAGGTTTACCAAGTGTGCACTACACCTAAACCTAATGCCTTGTCTAGGTCAAGCTACCCGCTCAATGCCCCCCTTAATTGTACGGTTAAAGGAAAAACAAAGTCCTAAAATACTCTAAGTGCCCTTCAACACCATGTGGCACTTAGACCTAGTCTAGTCTTGATGATGTCCAACCATCCTTTGAAAACTAAAACAATTTCCATCATTAAGTCGGCATGAACATCCTAGTCCATCAATCATCATTACCATGACCTAACACAAATGACTTTGCCTCTGCAAAACACACGTTAGTCATAGTAATCAATATTGTCATTAATCATCGAAACTCATTAGGGGCCTAGATGCTTTCACTCCTCTCTATTCTGGTATTATACCTTTGTTATCTTAGTACTCATTTAGTCATTTATTTATCATTTATCATTTATCATCTACTTTTAGTATTTGAGTGCTATATTGATTGTTTACCTTTCAAGTACTTAGTTTATAGTGATCATATCATTAGTGAGCTTAGGTACTTGATTGTGTGGCAATAGTTGCTTGGTTAGTTTAGTGTTAGTTGTTCAAGTTAAGGAATTGCTCTGTCGTCTGGTTAGGGTGTCTTTACTTGAGAGCTCGAGTAAAGATAGTAGGAATATAGATTAAGCGTAGTGCTTAGGCTATCGGCTTACCTTCATATATGGCTAGACCAAGGATAGATGGGGTAACACCAGGTGGTGACAGCCCTGAGTATCTATGTAGTCCCCCACGTTCGGTCTAGTTTTTAAAATGTAAGGCTCGTTGTGCTTCGTGCGTCATCAACCATACAGTGAGTTCAGGATGGGTATGCCTCTTTGCTAGATTTGAATAACTAGTATTATCATGTACTTAGTTCCCAAGACTACTACCGCTCTTAATTATCCCTCAACCCCCTTAGGTTAGTTGGCATATTAGTTTAGTTATCCTTTCTTTATTTTCTTATTCGCATATCGACTTACCCATCCATCCATTCTTGCTAGCCTACCCATTCTTTACCATTCCTCACTCTGATTATCTATTCTTTCCCAACTTGACCACATCTCCCTAGCCTTCCTCTAGGAAATTATAAATTTACACCTAGTTACTCTCCAGGCGAAGTGCTACATATGATAGTTCTATGCGCTTTTAGATCTCATTCATCTTAGATATATTGTAATAACTCCTGTTGACCCTATTAGTGTTGGGATTGACAACCCCACTAGGCATTAATAGACTAGCCAACTCTAGCCTCACTTTAGGTGTAGCTAAGAACTACAGACCCGAGGCTTCTTATACCACTACCAGAATTATCAGTGTTTTCACCCCAGGGGGTAGCACCAATGAGTGAATTTGTTTGCGTGCTTCCCTTTCCAGATGGTGATGCAAGATGGACACAATATTTATCCTGGTTCAGGCAAGAGAAGGCCCTACGTCTAACGGGGGGGGGAGATTGTATTATCTTGCACCTAAGTGCTTGTACCGGGGTGAATACAAGAGCGAGCTGTTGGGTATTTTAAACGCAAACAGAAAAAATCCGCAAGCACACGGATACCGATGTAGCTTTCACCTGGGAGTATTCTAGAGTATCGATTTTCCACAGAGAACGTGAGTGTACTAATTAAGATCCAAGATCGCCCAAGGATAACTATATAATTATTTTTGGTGGGAAGAGAGGAAGTTTCCTG
>Ga0182004_10003200_pt1 | contig 12977 bp, 10 predicted proteins | sample Sormic07211540_1_FD_120479 | JGI IMG/M metagenome (GOLD analysis project Ga0182004, IMG submission 120479) | Endophyte microbial communities from Sorghum bicolor roots, Mead, Nebraska, USA - 072115-40_1 MetaG | ecosystem: Host-associated > Plants > Roots > Unclassified | place: USA: Nebraska... | reverse complement strand
ACAGGTTTGGCATATATGCCAATCCTTCCTCTCTTTTTGCCAAGTTAACAAAATTGCAAAGTCTAAATGCCAAACCGTTGGATAAGTGTTTTTAAGACTTTTTTGCAAATACATGAATGCAAAACTTATTTGCAAAACGGTTCACTCTATCCCAAATTGTAAGTCATTCCAAGAATCTTGGAAAGTCAAACTTTTCTAAGTTTAACTAAATTTATATAATAAAATAATAATTATTACAATACTAACTAATTATCATTATATTCTTTCTTAATTATATTTTCACAGTATACTTACTTTACGTTGTAAATTTTAGTATTTTTCTATAATTTTGGTCAAACGTGAAAAATTATTTGACTCTCTAAAATTCTTCTAATGATTTATAATTTGTGATGAAGGGAGTAGTATGTATATGAAAACAAAGCAATATAAAACGAGTGAAAACCAACCCTGAACCGATTTTTTTGACACCTCCCTACTGGGTACAACTATGGTATCTGCAGTTCTTGTACACGATGCACTCCTTCCAACAATCCATACATACTACAGTACCTCTTTTTTCAGGTGGTGGTGGTCACGAATCCTAGATCAGCCTCAATTCAGTTTGCACGGTTGCACCATGCATGCATGTTCAGCGAGGATTTTATTTAATTTCGTGTTATTGTCCCTTTTCTTGTATTCTCTACCTCATTATGTCAAGAATACATGACGTCGTTTTTTTTTGTCAGAAATGACATGCCATTGTTGTCTACTTGGCTCGAGGTAAGCCAGCAGCAGTAGCTGCACAGTTTCCATCTTAATTCGGTCCGTTGATTCTTGAAGCAAGCGAGCATATTAACTTTTTTTAGAGAAAATTACACAATAAAACAGACATCCACAACACGCACGTATACTCGCACCTATGAACATATATATGCAACCTCTACTGCTATGAGCACCTTCAAAAACTGAGCTAAAGGATCTCGAGATTCTCCAAGTATCCCACTGTCAACGACATCACCTACCACTAAAAGTATAGCACCGCTAAATTTTAAAATAAATCTAAAAAATATATAAGTATACTCATAAAAAGCCAAAGACTTAACTCGGATAGGTTAGTTCCACCATATTGCTTACTGGTTTTGCTTAATAAAGCACAAAGTATGAATCTCTCAATTTTTTTTGTTTGAGCAGGAAACTCGAGGTGTGTACAAGTCATCGTTTTGCAGTAGACACTGCCTAAGACTGGTTCTGCTAGGAATGTAGGTGTACTTCATCAAATATGCCAAGATAACCTAGTAAACTCTAGTCATAAATGCATTACTGATATGAAATGACCAATCTACCTGGCTGTCTTGATGTTTTTTCTGAAATTAACTATCGTTGACTCGATTTGTAGAAAATATATGCAATATTTAAATCTTCAAAAAAAATTGTTGAAAAACTAAATTCAAAGATCTTTTCAATGATACTAATTATATATCATAATATTAATATTTTTATATATATTTAATCAAAATTATTTCTCGAGAAGCATAAACAACAGTTAAGTAGAATCCTGCCACACCTACATAAGAATCAACATCGAAGAAAAGCAAATGTAGGTAGTGCAAGGGTAAACAAACTCACAAGGTATACTTCTTTCGAAAGAAAAAAAAAAAAGGTACCACACTATTCAGGCTTTACAGTTTCAGACACCACCTTCTGAACTAAATTTCTGGCCCATCCACTTGGATGGACATGGACTGGGTTAAAGCCCAGCCAAACGACTGTTTCTCTCCCATCAACGACTCCATTATCAGGAAAGATCATAGTCGAAAGTTCAAATCAAATCACAGAGTTGGTGAACTGAGCTCGGACCAACTCAGTGCTTTGGCCAAAGCTGCAGGCGTTTCTATTTCTTTGGTAGGCTGCAGCATGACAGTTGGCAAGTGCAAAACCAAATGGACAAGTGAAAAGGACGAGCGAGGCAAAGTAAAGGGGAAATCTAGAGAACTCACTGAATGTCAATCTATGCTACACCAACTGTCAACTGGAAATAATCTAGTGTAGCAGAAAAAGCAGTACTCATATAACCATATATACAGCTACAGAGTATAACGATCAGTCAATCACACGAAGAATGTATCGCCTCCTTGCTCTCGGTCTGCCATTCCTACACGCAAAAGAATTATCACGGTTATTAGCAACATTAACTTACTAACTAAAACCATGTACAGTCAAGACAAGAAATTACCTGCAACAGCAAACAAGACAAGTGTCTTTTATATCTTGAGAAAATATGTATGCTTCTTTCTTCCACCTAACATCCAATTCGCGCATCCTCTGGTTCATCTTCATACAGATTTGTCAAACCTGAAATCTATTTCTTTATGTATGCAGTTTACATGCCAAAAAGCAGTAACCAGAAAAGGTCAACGAAATTAGCATCTGTAACTTGGAAGACCAAATTCCTATGTTGTTTCAACATAAGAGTACCAAGCACTGAAACTATTCTTGAAGAGATAAAACCCAATTTTTCAAATTTGTACTCCTTCAACAGTGCGCCATTCCTAATCAAGAGCAGATATTGTTTTTCTACTCTGTGCCAAATGGGCAAAGTTTTCTGCATTTCACTCAACGGATGCAAGGCAAGGAAGGTAGCCAAGGCGAGTAGAATATGTTAATTAAGGACACTTCCTCACATATGGATGTATTTCTGCCACATATATATATGTAAAAAGCTTCCAATGAGCAATACTCAAACAAGTGACACTAATCAAAAAACAAGTTCCTAATTAACTTGCATAGTCCTTCATACACAGAACATAATATACCAAATATGCAATTTTTCTACCTGCTAAATATCCACCTGTTTATCTACGTCGGTATTATCTTTCATGCCTGTCTATTCGTCGACATTTTACCTGCATGCTAGGTACCTAAGAAAATCCTCCCTCTCTACTTTGTGAGTGATAAGAGATAATATGAAAGATTTTCTTATTTTTCTTGATTTTCTCAAGATTCTGAACCTTGTCATAAATAAACTTCCATATCTCTATCTCGATATATAGAAAAGAAAATCTCTGTAATCTTTATATATCCCCTCCTAACCAACCCGGCAACCCCACCCCAACACTTCTGAATGTGTCCGTGTCATGGGCTCACCTCGTCCTGGTAACTTTTGGTGGCCAACACACGAGGCTCCTGGTGTGGAGGCCTCTGTTGATGTGGGAAGTCATCCAGAAGGCCTTAGGTAGACTCACCATTCAGGCCTTCAGAGCTCCGGAAGCTTCCCCTCTGTGGCTCCGGCTAGTTTTTGATCAGGACCAGTTAGTGTCATATGGTTCAGAGGTCATACAGGGACAAAGGTGGGTGATGTGATCCAGTTCCCCAATGGTATCCAAACTTTCAAAAGTTCAAATTTTGCAGGCACTGAATCCTACTAAGGCCTTGTTTAGTTCATCCCAAAAACCAAAAACTTTTCAAGATTCTCTATCACATCGAATCTTGCGGCACATGCATGAAGCATTAAATATAGATAAAAACAAAAACTAATTGCACAGTTTGTCTGTAAATCACGAGACGAATCTTTTAAGCCTAGTTGCTCTATGATTGGATAATGTTTGTCAAATAAAAACGAAAATGCTACAGTGTCAGAATCCAAAAAAAAATTCGGATCTAAACAAGGCCTAAATATATGCAAATGTGTCTACCAACTAAATGTTCACCTTTGTTTCTACGCCAGTATTATCTTTCATTTTTACCTATTCGTTCAGATTGGGCGTATCCAAACTTTCAGTGGTTCAGTTTTGCACATATCGAATCCCACCAAATATACGCATATGTGCAATTATTACCTGCCAAAAAGGACCTTGTTTCTACACCAGTATTATTTTTCATTTCTACCTACTCGTCCAGAATGGGCCTACCCAAACTTTCAACGGTTCAGTTTTGCACATATCGAATCCCACCAAATATACGCATATTCGCAATTATTACCTGCCAATAAAAAACACCTTGGTTTTGTAAGCACCAACCAATCCCCTGGTGCTGGATACATCCAACCTATAGATAGTTGAATTTGGAACGCGTTAAATGTATAAACTTCAATACCACCTAACACACAAATCTCTATATAAAGGCATCCACATAATCCTGCTACACCAGTCTTTGCACATCATTTTCACACATACACGGAAGACACTAGAATACATTGAGTACTTGAGTAGTCAATGGTGAAGGGTTCATCGAGAATGGATAAACAGAAGACTGGTAATGATCTTACCATCGACCAGTAAGCATTACTATTTTAACCACTATTCTATTTCTATCAACCTTGATAATGAATATTTCTTTGCAGGTCATGCTAGAAATAGCAAAAGCACTGTTACTATGACTGTACTGCAACATTTTCTTTTTATTTCAACTGTATTGCAACCATTGATGGAAGAGGAAGCAGAGCTGAAGAAACAGATAGAGGCTACAAAACTCCGAGGTGAGGAGCTGAAGGCCCAGGAGAAGAATATTGATCCAATATTTCTGCGCGTGATGAATGGCGACTTTGAGGGAATAGGATTGGAGGAGTTGAAAAAATGCCATGCCATGTTAGTTGAAATGAAGTCCATGATTGATGACCGACTCAAGTAAATGTTTTGCTTAGAGCCTGAGCCAACCATGCTCCTAGGGTGATGCCAACGGAGTTGGGGCATTTGGAAATGGAGTCTCTGCTCTCCAAATAATGGTGCAAACCAAATTAATAATAATTATGATCATCCCTGAGAGGATCAATTACATTTAATGATCATATCTCCCAAACATTGCAGTTCTGGCTTTATTATGATGAATGTATATTTGGAACTCTTGCCAATAAGACATTAAGTTGATCTAGCCATTGTTTGATGTTTGTTGATGACTTATATATTAAAAGGAGACGAAGTGTGCCATAGATGCAGTTACATTCATAGTGCCATAGAGCTAGTAGTCCAATAAAGAAAACCGCAGTAATAGATGCAGTTATATTCATAGTACCCATTTATACACCACTTACAATCTTTACATGGGGAATCTCTAGTTTCACGCTTACGTTGATCCCGTAATTGTTTTACGTTTGTTGATGAATTTATTCACCATCTATGACTGCGAGTAATTCCGGCTTATGTTCCATCTACTGCTCGTTTCCATTGTATATCCGCTCGTGTTTACCTGTTTCTGTATACCCGTATATCCCACTCCTCCCACTACCGGTAGAAAAAATACAGTAACAGAAACAGCAGAGAGTGTTTCCCTCTCGTTTCCATCGTTTTGATCCCTATGAATCTCCTAAACGAATTAGTGGTCAGTCCACACCAATCCTCAAAAATTTTCCTCAGGTAAAATTTAGTCTCTATAATGTAAAGTCAGGCAGTTTGATCCCTCAATTTGATTCTTAACGCAAACGCAAATTGCTGCTTCAGTTGTGATTTGAAAAATATAAATGGCAGCATAAAGAGATACAAGGAGACAGTAATAAATATGCTTCAAAATGAACAAAGAGGTAGCTACCTCAATTGGGAGTTCATGATCATCATTCTATTGTCAAGTCCAGTTATTCGCTCTCGATGGTAATTTACTATATTCTCCGCTGAAAGTATGGATAGTCATAAGAAACCATTGGAAAGTTAAAACTGAAAGCTAAGTAGTTGCATATGTACTTACCTCCACACTCGGTTGGTGATTGGTCCAAGGGCCATAAATTGTGGACGGATACAAGCTAGACAATAGGAGGCTAGGAGCAATTGTCCACCTCATCATCAGCACATGTTGGGTCGATTCCAATTCTGGTTCCTCATTGGCACAAGGTTCTGGGGCCTCAACTGCACAAAGCTGAGGCTACAAATCATGAGCAAGTGTCTCCCTCAACTCCTATATGGCTTACCCCTCTACGTGAGGAATGTGGTCACCTCTTTGTCTTCTGACACCAGTGACTTAATTTAGATCAGAACTCAGGCCAAGGCCTATTATCCATTTTCTGAGCCTTAGTAGTGTGCTGCACTACTTGGGCACATGTATGGAGGTTGGCCGACTATCTCTGAAGCTTGTTGAGCTTCCCTTATTTGTAAATGCTGCAGTGGAACTCCCTGATCAAGTAGTTGGAGTAGGCATAAGCAGCCATATCCCTGAGTCCAGGCCTCAAGAGACTCCAACAAGAAATGATATATCTCTTAAGAGCATCAGTTTCCTCTGTGATTTTGCCTACCATTCTCTTCTGACCCCACCAATGGGTCCTTCCCCTCTTGGGCAGAGGTATGTTCCCGAAGACACTTGTTACTTCATGTGTTCATCACACATAACCAATAGGACTCAAGGTATGAGTTCTCTCCATCTTCGAAATAAAACATGCTGTTCACCTCATTGGTGACCTTCATTAAAGAATAAGTCTGCAAACAAAAAAGATGCACTTGGAAGATACACTGAAAATCATACAATGGAATATGAATCTTCAATATACTTTGGATTTCAAGAGGTTGATCTGGCGGCATACCCAACCATTTTATATGTCATAGACTTCAAGATTAATGACAGATAAATGGCTCATTTATGTTTTACCTGCTCTCTAAACTAGACTAAATAGCCATACAGTATTTACAGCAGATAAAACATGATGAGCTTCGAATGCAATGGATGTCGAACCAGCATGAACAATTAAATCAAAACAGCATAAATTGCAATGACATGATCACATGAAGATCATCATTGACAAACGAGTTAACAATATACCAAAAGACATGTTCTAAGGATGAAGCAAGTCCATGCAATACAGAAGAGCAAATTCTCATCAGTAAAATACACTGCCTTAAAATCCCACGATTTTAAGTTCAAGGATGCTATTCCTATCCTACTCAGGCCAAGATCAATGCTACTGAGAATCAACAGGCAGCTAAACTAAGAACTCTGTCACAGAACATGGAATACAAGCAAACCACAAGTTACAGTCCCAGAGTTGAGCAACAGCTTCCTGCAATTATAGGTTGATAGAATGCTTCTACATTCCTTCTGCGTACTGCTCGATCATCTGTTGCTCCCAAACCTGAAAGTAATCGACAGAGTATGAGTAATTCAACTCAGAGGAAACCTGATCCCCGTTTAGAAGATAGACAATTCATCAAGGATGAGTACCAGAAAAGATTACTGTAGAATCATATAGTGGGGCCAAAAAGAAGAGAGAATTACTTCCCTTGCGGACATATGGAAGCGTTACAACAGCTAGCATATAACAAGCGATATCAGCAGTGTATTTAAATACAAATATCTGGTGTAAACATTATCTTCTCAAACAACAGAATTACACATTGACGATGAGAAGATGAAGGCTTGAAGTTTAAACATCAAGGGACGAACAGAAAGAACTTCTGCAAGCAAATTTACAAGCCAAAATAGAAGTCCCTGTAAACACGTACCACCGTCTGTTCCAAATTATAGATATTTTTGTCTTTTCTGGGTAGCTTTTGCTATGCACCTAGATATACGATATGTCTAGATACATAATAAAAGTTGTGCATCTAGAAAAGCCAAAACGACCTACAATTTGGAACGGAGGAAGTAATATGTAATGCAACAGAAGTCATGTAGTGTATTATGGTTGCATAGCAAGTACCAAGAAATTGAAAAGAGCTAATTCAACAACTCTACCACTGCTGCAAAGTATTGACAAAATCATCTGATTGAGCGGGTACTATCATCATAAAGTATCCTCTTATTCACTAAGCAGTTTACACTTTACTGCAAAAAAGGGTTACACTTACTACTGTGTAGCCAGCTCGCTAAACATCATCAGTGCTCTGTTCAAGGTTCTGTTGCATGGTATCCAACTTCTCAATTACATACTCCAGCTTCTTACAACATATCTCATTAGCAATCCTTGCGCTGTAATCACACTTTTCAAATGGACGATATTCACAAGCACTTTTGATTTCCTCACGCAACGTTGTTTGAATTTCCTACGCCAACCAAAAATAATTAAGCAGTGAGTTATCATGAATGATTGGTGGCATGTATACTGCGTTAAATAAAAACCAATTGATGAGCAAACGCATATATTTACATAGTCAATTCTATGGAAACAGAGTAAAATTGGCCAGAGCAAAAATTTTGCATACAGAATTTTAAAACAGCTGTTGATTTTCGAACAGTCTCTCTAGCATGAGATTAACGAGGATTGAGGTGCATAACGGGTAACAACACGAACGCGCAGCCTAACGATCTGAGGGCAGGCAGTGGGCTGGTTACCTTCATAGCGATCATGAACTCGCGGCAGTGCGCGCCGACTGCATCGGTGCGAGGGCCCTGAGAGTTTCCCAGCTCCTCCATCACCGCTCCCGCAAGCTCCAGCACCCGCACTATCCGCTGCACACGCACAACGAACATCCAGCCAGCGTAAGGAAACCGAACTGACAACCACCGAGATCGGGGTGCGGGCCGTGACGTGAGGCTACCTTCTCGACGTGTTGAAGGCGCTGCAGGGAGCTGCTCTGGCTCTGGGGAATCATCTTCACCGGCGACGAAGAGAAGAGGCGGCGGAGAAGGGGATTGGTGCTTGGGTGGCGCCGAAGGTTGGACGGAGTGTCGTGATCTGGCGGCTTTGGGCTGGGTTGGGCTGAAAGGGAGAAATCAAATCGGCGACGTCAAGGACGAGCTCGAGCAGTCGAGCTGGTCAGCTTGCTGGATGGAGCGAGGCCGGCCACCGGCGACGAGCCGAGGCGGCAAGGGGCGGGAGCGGCGCGACGCTGCCGGCTGCAAGGGTTCCACGTTCCCCATTGCGGCCGGCGTTTGATTGCGGCCGGCGTTTCTTTTCCTCGGAGGAATCGGCGAGGGGTGGGAAAGGCCGGATGGGCCATCGGGTGTGGCCTGTGGGCTGGCTTGTGTACTGCTTTGCGATTGGAGTCCAATTAGAGGCACAGAATAGCAATTTGACTCAAAAAAAAAAGCAATTTGACACATTATAACTAATTATATACGCTCACTTTCATTCTAGTTTATAAGATGTTTTTGCTATACATTTGAGTATGAACTATGTTTAATAAGCAAAAATGTCTTATAATTTAGAATGCAGAGAGTATTATTATCTACTTTCTCTGTCCACGAAAGAATCAATTCCTAGAATCCTTGTTAGACAAACTTTTCAAAGTTTGATTAACTTTATAGAAAAGAGTAACAACATCTATGACATAAAATACGCATTATATAAAAATATATTCTATAATGAATCTAATCATATTAATTTGATAGCATAAATTTTAGCATTTTTTCTGTTACATATGGAAGGATCGATTGTGAAAATAGAATTGGGGAAGTTAGGGGTGTAACTAGAATCCAAAATACAAAATGCCAACTATTTTGGAGTGATGAAATGCAAAATGTCAAAATTTTTAGGGTCATATTTAGTTCTATCCAAAATGCATAATTTATTGCCCTCATAAGAGCCTCTTGAGGTTATTTTTGGGCTTTTTTGGCCTCTTGAGGCCAAAATTCAAAATGGAGAATAACCACTTTTTTGTCAAAAATTTTGTATGGTGTTTAGTTCTATTTTGCAAATGATGGACCAAAACCCAAAAATTTTTGGGAAAAAAGGGGAACTAAACACCCCCAAGGTCTTGTTTAGTTCCCAGCAAATTTTGCAAAACTTTTCACATTCTCCATCATATTAAATCTTACGACACATGCATGAAATATTAAATAAAAGATAAAAAATAATTAATTATACAGTTTGTCTATAATTTACGAGACGAATTTTTTAAGTCTATTTAGTCTATAATCGATGGAATAATATTTATCACATACAAACGAAAGTGTTATAGTGTCTATTAAAAAAATGGAACTAAACAAGGCCCAAGTATACTTATTACTCGGTATATAGAATGACAATATACTAAGCGACAGATCATGGAAGTTTCCATTGAATGTGCAGACTCGTCTGTCGTCTCCATCAGTTGTAACCGCACGATGGCCGAGTCACTAGTAGTTCGCCAAACCCTGCAAAAGGCGACGGTAGCACATCAAGAAATTGACACCGGATCGACATGATCCAATCCCACCGAACCAAACTGAGCTGCGCGCACTTTGCTGATCCGTGAAACCAGAACATGTCGGCATTGCGGCATTCTCTACCGATCATCCTCCTGCAGCTGTACATGCTGTCCGGCGTACCACCGGCGACGGCTAAGGTCACTGCGCTGATCGTGTTCGGCGACTCGACGGTCGACACGGGCAACAACAACTACATCTCCACGCTCGTCAAGAGCGACTTCGCCCCCTACGGCCGCGACCTCCGCACGCCGGGAAGCGGCGGCGGCGGCGGCACTAGCAGTGCCCAGCCCACCGGCCGGTTCTCCAATGGCCGCCTCGCCGTCGACTTCATCTCCGAGGCTTTTGGCCTCCCCCCTCTCGTGCCGGCGTACCTCGACCCCAACGCCAACATGAGCAGCCTCGCCACCGGCGCCTGCTTCGCGTCTGCAGGCGCCGGCTACGACAACGCCACGTCTGATCTTTTTGTAAGACGCCATCATCCTGTCCTCCATGCAATAATAGCACGTCTGGTTCTTGTGCTACGACGATGAACGCCGCCGGCCGCCGACAAATAAACATGTCGATCGATCCGTTTTGCATGCATCATGCAGTCCGTTCTGCCGCTGTGGAAAGAGCTGGACTACTTCAAGGAGTACGCGGCGAAGCTGAGGAGCTTCCATGGCGACGAGAAGGCGAAGGAGACGCTGTCGGAGGCGCTCTACATCGTGAGCATGGGCACCAACGACTTCCTGGAGAACTACTACGGCGTGCGGAGCGGCGACGCGGCGGAGCGCGCGGGGTCGGCGTCGGGCTACGCGGGGTACCTGCTGGGCGTGGCGGAGTCGTTCGCGCGGGCGCTGCACGCGCTGGGCGCGCGCAAGCTGGACCTCAACGGGCTCCCGCCCATGGGGTGCCTCCCGCTGGAGCGCCACGCCGCCACGGGCGCGTGCACCGAAGAGTACAACGCCGTGGCGCGGGACTTCAACGCGGGCCTCCGCGACCTGGTGGCGCGCCTGGACGCGGACGACGCCACCGGCGGCGGCGGCGGCGACGACGGAGGCCTCGGCGGCGGCGCCAGGGTCGTCTACGGCGACGTGTACGGGCCCGTGGCGGACGTGCTCGCGGACCCGGCGGCGTACGGGTTCGACGACGTCGCGGCCGGGTGCTGCGGCACCACGGGGCGGATCGAGATGGGGTACATGTGCAACGAGGCCAGCCCGCTGACGTGCAAGGACGCCGGCAAGTACGCGTTCTGGGACGCCATCCACCCCACGGAGCACCTACACCGCTTCCTCGCCGACCGCAAGATGAACACCTCGCTCTACGTGTTCCAGTAAAAGTCATGGATCGGAACAGGGACGGGGCGCATGGTCCTTAATTTTCTTTTTATCGAAATGAAATGTACAACACTAGATCAATACAAGAATCGAGCGATGCGGTTGTTCAACCATTTGTTGCAAGAGGAAAGGAAATGAACCTGCTACATGACGTATGCAGTTATTGCTAGTTTCCCTGTCATGACGCAATGCAATGGCGTGGACGCAAGACGCGTACACATTAACACTGCCATGACTTATCCGCCAAATGAAAGACGTTGTAGCACTTGTTTAGTTTCATCTTTTTTATAAAATAAATATTGTAGCACTTTTATTTATATTTAATAAAATTATAAAATCATAAGGCTCAAAAGATTCATCTAGCAAACTACAGATAAACTATACAATTAGTTATTTTTATCTATATTTAGTGCACCATGCATATGCCGCAAGATTTGGACCTTATTTAGTTCTTTTTTTTTTTTGCAAAATGGACATTGTAGCACTTTCGTTTGTATTTGACAAATATTATCCAATCAAGGATTAACTAGGCTCAAAAGATTCGTCTCGCAATTTAAAGATAAACTGTACAATTAGTTTTTTTATCTATATTTAATGCTTCATGTATGTGCTACAAGATTCGATGTAACAGGAAATCTGAAAAATCTTATAAATTTTTTTAGAACTAAACAAGACATCGATGTGGGAATCTTAAAAAATTTTGCAAAATTTAGGAACTAAACAAGCGGCGGCGCTCAGTTTCCTTCCCGCGACCTAGGGGTGTTTGGTTGGAGTTGTTAAAGTTTAACATTAAACATTTTCGTTTTATTTGATAATTAGTGTCCAATTATAGACTAATTAGGTTCAAAAAATTCGTCTCGCAAATTACTCTCTAACTATGTTTTTAGTTTCGTAAATAGTCTATATTTATTACTTCATACATGTGTTTAAATATTCGATGTGACGAGCGGGAAACTTTACCGTCTATAACCAAACAGCTCACCTCCATTATTGCTGAAACCAGAAGCGCGTTCTCAGGCCTTGTTTAGTTTGAAAAAATTGCAAAAAGTTTCAGATTTCCCGTCATATCGAATCTTACGGTGCATGCATAAAGCATTAAATATAAATAAAAATAATAACTAATTATACAGTTTATTTGTAATTTACGAGATAAATCTTTTGAGCCTAGTTAATCCATAATTAGACAAGAAAATACTACAGTGTCGATTTTGTAAATTTTTTTAAACTAAACGAGGCCTCAAAACACCACTCGCTCGCCGTCAGCTGCATCACACACTGACACTGACACACACGCTCCCAATGGCGCCGACCTGCCGTTCTAGGGCCGAAGCCGCGGCGCTGCTCGTGCTGGTGCTGACGACGACGAGCGGTGTCGCGCGGGCCGTGACGCCGCGTGCGCCGGCGGCGCTGCTGGTGCTGGTGCTGACGACGATGAGCGGGTGTTGCATGGGCCGGGGGCAGTTTAGACCTTGTTTAGTTCCCAAAAAATTTTGCAAAATTTTTCAGATTCTCCGTCATATCGAATCTTTAGACGCATGCATGGAGTATTAAATATAGATAAAAATAAAAACTAATTGCACAGTTTGGTCGAAATTGACGAGACGAATCTTTTGAGCCTAGTTAGTCCATGATTGGATAATT
>Ga0182004_10003199_pt1 | contig 12979 bp, 11 predicted proteins | sample Sormic07211540_1_FD_120479 | JGI IMG/M metagenome (GOLD analysis project Ga0182004, IMG submission 120479) | Endophyte microbial communities from Sorghum bicolor roots, Mead, Nebraska, USA - 072115-40_1 MetaG | ecosystem: Host-associated > Plants > Roots > Unclassified | place: USA: Nebraska... | reverse complement strand
TGTGTTAGTGTGGGGGGGGAGGGTGGGGGGGATGAGAGCTTTTAATTAGTTCTCAATTTTTTTAAAAAAAAAATGCATACCTGAGGTATTACCTATTCGTTTTATAGTTTCACCTGTCCACTTGACTCTTTCAGACTAATGCATTTCCAACTCTCGTCTTAAGCTACTTTTATCTAATATGTATGCCGATATCATCATATATACCAAAGAATAGACTCATGGGAGCACGCTGTAGGTACACTGCTTTTATCCCGCTGTATCCAATCGGGGTTGGACCAGGAGAAAGTAAGCTCAAAATGTCTTCTCACAACAGTGTTACTCTTGGCTAAAGCTAAACTGACGTTGGTTCTTGTTGTCCTTTCAGTGTGGACTATGTATCAAGCTCTCCCATTTGTGAAGAAGAGGAACCTTTACTCAGGTTTCTTCAAGAAGTTCTCCATGAGCTACCATTCATTTCTAGTGGTAAGTCAAGACTCCGTGAACTGGAACATCGTGTACTGCTGATGTGTTCAGTTTGACTGTTTCTTAACAAAAGTTCAACAATTTATCTATTCTGGTAATGTGCCTGGCCGTGACACAGGGTGTGCTGGTGATCTATCCGTTCCTGTGGCTGAAGCTGTACCTGCATGTGTTCAAACAACGCAAGTCCAAGCTGGGAAAGGGGAGCAGGAAGAAACGAGCCTAAGAAAAATCTGGCTCAGCTCAGCTCAGGTGCCACTTGTCGCTGTCATGTGAAACTCTCACGGGTCATTGTGGAATTGTTTTATTGAAGAAAATTTTGTGAGTTGTTAACTGATGCAACGGAGAAAACTTTGCTAAATCGGACAGCAACTGGATATAATAACACTTTGGGTTCTATGTTTATTTCAATTGCTCTGTGTTTTATGTCTATCTTAACATACAGCAAGCATATCTACTCATGTTGCTTGGTGCTGCGAGTCTGAAGCGCTAATCAATCTTATGATCCTGATTTACTTGTTCAGTTGTCTACATTGAAGCTGATCACGCTTCTCTGTGCCTACAGCAGGCGACTGTCAGATAATAATTCAAGTGGTCAATGCCAGATGAGGATAATACAAACTTAATAATCATTGAGGTCTTGTTTGGATGTTGTCGGATTCACCTCAATCCACATGTGTTGAAGTGGATTGAGGTGTAATTTAGTTCAAGTTTCACTTCAATCCACCCCAACACATGTGGATTGATGTGAATCCGACTACATCCAAACAAGGTCTGACACAGCAGAGTCACAGCCACCCTTGTACATGGTGATGGTTGATTGTTTCTTCAATGACTTATTGGAGCCTTTTTTTTTATTTTAATCATCTACCCTGATGCAGAATTACCACATGTATTTATGTTGCTCACTTGAATTCAATTGGAATCCAATAAGCCATTGAAAGTGATACTGCATTACTAGCATCTACGGTCTGATATGTCTAGGTCTAGCCAGCCAGGCGTTGTAATCCCGAAAATGCCTAGCCAAGCGGCCGGGGGACCTGATTCCGCAACTGGACGGCAGCGATCGCGGGTGACTTGATCGCTTACCTTGATCACTTAGCTTATAAGCCGAATTTCAGTTATTCAGCATTGTTTTTCTCTTACAACAATCAATCATCAGTATTTTCTATCATGGCTTATCAGCCAAACAAACAAGGTCATTTGGGGATTACCACTTGGCCGCTTCCTTCGCTAGTGCCTGCTTCCTTCGTTTGGGGACTACCGCTTGGCCGCTGCTGGTTGCCGTCGCGACCATGCCTTCGTTCCTCAATTGGTGCAGCCTCGAATTCTTCCCCTGCTGGTTCGGTTGTTCAGTCCCCAATGCAAGCGGTGGAACTATTTGTTGATGAAGGCGATTGGTTCAGGTTGGCAAATGGTTTGATGCCATGGGCGGACACGGCCTTACAGCATCTCCACTGATTTTTTATATTCTCACTCCTTTTTGAAAAAATTATTCTCACTCCTCCCTTAAATAGGAAATGTAAATATGTAATCTCCTATCCCTATATTCATCACCATCTCTTCTGAATAAACCAACACTAGCTCTTCTTTGGGGGTGTTAGGTTGGAGGTATTAAAGTTTAATAGCATTTTCGTTTTATTTAGTAATTAGTGTCTAATCATGAACTGACTAAGCTTAAAAGTTCGTCTCGTAAATTACTCTCTATCTGTGTTTTTTAGTTTCATAAATAGTCTATATTTAATACTTTATGCATATATCCAAACATTCGATGCGATAAGAGTTAAACTTTACTAGAAGAAATCAAACGGGCCTAAATCTAAAGAAAGGCTCTCATGTGATAGGCTGACAGTCGATGTGACACCCTAAAACTTACACCCTAGATTGAGATGCTCTTAGGTCACATAGGCATGCCTACCCTAAATTTAGACCAAATTATTAGTTCTAGGTAGATTTTGAAAGTTTTCAAACTAAAAAGGTTCAACATCTTTTAAGTACTTCCGTCTCCAGACCATACCTCCTCTCGTCTGATGCTTGCTTGCGCTTAGCTTCAGCTGAATTCATATATATACCATATTAAATATGAAATATTTTTCTTAGGCATATCCTAGGTTCAAATCCTGGGACCGTTACTTGATGCCTAATTTTTTGAAGGATCATTCTGCTACTTTTCTAGTGCAGAGTGCCGACACTTCCAAATTCTGGAAACTCCCGGTCTCAAATGTTGCTTAAGCATTTGGTTTCTTCAAAAGAAATGGTCGCCGTCACTTCACATAGTCTGCTGTTTAACTGACGAAAATGTTATTATTTTCCCAATGTGGTGACCATTTACTGACTGAAAAAAGAGTAGTCGCGAGTCTTCTAACCACTTTCGATGGAAATTGACCTGAAAGAAGCTCCATTATCTTGTGAAACCATCCAAAAGATGCTATCTATAAAAATCTCTGTCACTTGTCATTGTCTTGTCCAACTTACGTACTTATTTCATTTGACCCACAACAGAAGGCAATCAAAGCGTGATATCTTGGCCTTGGCATCGCCTGAAGTGTGCGATGTGTCGATACGGCCGCTTCTATCTTGCAGCTCAGAAATATGTGGTCAGTTTTCCTCTACTTGTTGGATTTTCCTTCCGTTATCTGCATGAGCAGATAACTCCAAATGACAGGCTGAGAGGTGTTGTGACACCGCAGGTGATAAAGGTATATAAACTAAACGCTGGTCCCGAAATTGATGAACTGGGAGCCTGGGATCACCAAATGGACCGTGTTCTTCTGAGCTCCCACCTGCCATCTCACGCTTTTGCAAACACAAGGTATTGATTCTCCCAATTCTTACTATCTGTGGAAGGCCTTCGAAGATTATCCAGGATTGTAACATGCCAGTTATTCCAATTTTTCAGGTTGCAACAAGGCCCTGGTGGTCTCAACAGTATAGGATTTGCAGTCATCAGAAAGGGATGCTTAAAGTTTAGATGTTATGCGATTGGCGATGAACTTAATGGTCCTGGGCGCTTTAATAAGCCTTTTAACAAAAACAGTAATGGACCTGTTTTCCAAGGACTCGATGCATCTGGTGCTTCTTTTAGAACTGTTGGTGCTGAAATCACTCAGGATACAAGAGATTTTTTTGTCAGTGATGCAGAGGGTGATCCAGACAAACCTACCGATGGATTCTCCTCAATCGACCAGGCTATAAATGCTTTGCGTGAAGGAAAGGTAGGTGAATGACTACATTAAGGATATTTCACACCTCAACGCTTTTCATCACTACAATTTGTATCTTTACTATACTATCATCATAGTTTAGGTTTAAACTTGGGCATGGAGCCAGTACTCTTTATCATATTCATTGTTTCAGCCTGTACTTTTCATCCCTGCAGTTTGTTCCATTCATGTGCATGGAACATGCATGATCAGTCTAGATTGATTGTCCTACTTGAAGACCATATTCCATATGTACTGTGTAATACATGAATTCTTACAAATATAGTAGTAGCTCCCAATCAAGCACGATTCACTGAATTCAGCAGCTTAACTAGATGGATTTCCTTCCCAGTATTTTGGATATATAAATACCACAATTACTAATGTGCGTGCACTTTTCTATTGCTCCAACCTTTTGACTTTTATTTAAAAATTATAAGACTCAAGTGAAAACAATGAGACACTTACATCTACATGTAGTAAGTCCTTTGCTTCAAAACTCAGGACAGGACCTAAATGCAGAATGTGATACCTACATTAGCATTGTTTCTGTAGTACAGTTGAATTTAGCTACAAAGTTAACTATTCATTCTTCTCCAGTTTGTTATTGCTGTAGATGATGAAAACGGCGATAACGAAGGTGATCTTGTGATGGCGGCCACTCTAGTGAACCCAGAGTCAATTGCATTCATGATCAGGAACGGTTCTGGGATTATCTCAGTAGGCATGAGAGAAGAGGACCTAACAAGACTGATGATTCCTATGATGTCCCCAATTACAGAAATCGAAGATATCACGGCTGCTGCTTCCACGGTGACAGTGGTAAAGATATATCATCTCATAGCTTTTGCAAGTTCTCAGATGTACCAAACTTGAAGAGATATCTTTCAATCTCTTCAGGATGCTAGGGTTGGCATATCTACTGGTGTCTCAGCTGCTGATAGGGCAAAGACCATCCTTACTCTAGCCTCCCCTGATTCGAAGCCCAGTGATCTGAGGAGACCAGGCCATATATTCCCCCTCAAGTACCGAAATGGGGGTGTGCTGAAACGAGCTGGCCACACAGAAGCGTCAGTCGATCTTGTTGCATTGGCAGGTCTCCGTCCTGTATCCATTCTCTCCACTGTCATGGACCCCAGGGATGGTTCATTGGCAGGCATAACAGTTCTTCAGCAGATGGCTATGGAGCATGACATACCCATCATTTCAATTGCTGATCTCATCCGGTTAGTATATCTTAAGGTGAAGCCTTTATGAACCTAAAAGCTTCCGTTGTTGTATCATTTTGATTATACTATACTGCTTGCATAACTCTTCAAGACCAAACATTAATATACCTCTGAAAACTGAAATGTATTGGTTTGGTGTTGGGATATTTCCAGGTTGCAAATATCCTTACGATATGAAGGTTTCAACAAAAATGTTTGGTTTCATTCAGGTATAGAAGAAAGCGGGAGAAGCTGGTGGAGCTGATTGCTGTGTCTCGCCTGCCGACGAAATGGGGCCTCTTCCGAGCTTACTGCTACCAATCCAAGCTCGATGGAACTGAGCACATTGCTGTTGTGAAGGTAATGCAATCACTTGTCTCCATCTTCTAGGGACATCGATATCGGTCAGAAAATGCAGTTTTACCTTGATTTCCAGTTGTGGTCTCGATCGTGTGATTCTCACCATCCAATATATGTTTGCGACGCAGGGCGACATCGACGACGGCGAAGACGTCCTGGTGAGAGTGCACTCAGAGTGCCTGACGGGGGACATCCTCGGCTCAGCTCGCTGCGACTGCGGCAACCAGCTGGAGCTGGCGATGAAGCTGATCGAGAAGGCCGGCCGTGGCGTGCTCGTGTACCTCCGCGGCCACGAAGGCCGCGGCATTGGCCTGGGCCAGAAGCTCCGCGCCTACAATCTCCAGGACCAGGGCCACGACACCGTCGAGGCGAACGTCGAGCTCGGCCTCGCCGTGGACGCCCGCGAGTACGGCATCGGCGCCCAGGTAGCCAGCAGAATCCACAGCAATTCTTGCCTCATTCCTTGTTTTAAGTTAGGGGGAGATTGATGTGTGTTTTTTCGATCCAAATGTACGTGCGTTTCAGATACTCCGTGACATCGGCGTGCGCACGATGCGGCTGATGACCAACAACCCGGCCAAGTTCATCGGGCTCAAGGGCTACGGACTCGCCGTGGTGGGGAGGGTGCCGGTGATCTCTCCCATCACCGAGGAGAACCAGAAGTACCTCGAGACCAAGCGCACCAAGATGGGGCACGTCTACGGCTCCGACCTCCCGGGAAGCCTGCCGGAGTTCGCCAATCCACAAGACACCCCCACAGAACAAGAAGACGATAACCAAAACTGATAAAATACACATCTTTTTTTATTTAGAGGAAAGATACCAATATAACCACAATCACACATTCTCATTTCAATTCGGTTGCTCATGCCAAACAAAGTTCAGAGTTTGAACGAGTATTGCAGAGTATTATCAATTGCCAAATTACAGCGACAATACATTCAGATTCACATACCAAACGTAGCACTAGCATTCATTAATTCATTACATTGTTCGTAAAACCCTACACATCACCACCAATTACAGAACAATTCTCGACCCATTGCCTAACAAAGGGAAGAGCCGTCAAGAACAAGGTCAAGCGGGAATCATCTACCATTCTAGGCGGAGGTGAACTTGGTGACGGCCTTGGTGCCCTCGGAGACAGCGTGCTTGGCGAGCTCGCCGGGGAGGACGAGGCGGACCGAGGTCTGGATCTCGCGCGACGTGATGGTGGGCTTCTTGTTGTACCTGGCGAGGCGCGCCGCCTCCTGCGCGAGCTTCTCGAAGATGTCGTTGATGAAGGAGTTCATGATGGACATGGCCTTGGCGGAGATGCCGATGTCCGGGTGCACCTGCTTCAGCACCTTGAAGATGTAGATCTTGTAGGTCTCGACGCTCTTCTTCGCCTTCTTCTTGCCCTTCTTGCCGCCGCCGCCGCCGCCGTCCTTGGACGACGGTAGCCGCTTCTCGGCCTTGGGTGGCTTCTTCTCCGCCGCCTTGGGTGCCTTCTCCTCCGCCGCGGGCTTCTTCTCGGCCGGCTTCTTCTCCGCCTTGGGTGCCATTACGCACGGATCGAAGATGGCGGGAAGTTGAAGGAAACTCGCGAGGAGACTGGAAGAGTCGTTCGGGCGGTTGCGTAGTGAGACGCGAATAAGGAGCGTGCTTGAAATTTAAAGAGGTGCACGGCGGGCCGCGATTGGTCAGCAGGAGGGGGGCGCGGATCGGTGACATGGCATGATCTCAGTCTCAAGCTTTCTGCAGACTGGCGGTGAGAATTGTGTCAGGGCTTGTTTGAATGTAGTCGAATTCACATTAATCCACATGTATCGGGGTGGGTTCACCCCAATCCACTTCAACACACGTGGATTGAGGTGAATCCGACAACATCCAAACAAGGCCTCACGCGGGGGGATTGCCGGACATCAAGTTATATCAGGCCTTGTAGTTCCCAAAAAAATTTGTAAAATTTTTTAGATTCTCCGTCAAATCGAATTTTTAGATGCATGCATGGAGTATTAAATATAGACGAAAATAAAAATTAATTACACAGTTTGGTCGGAATTTACGAGACGAATCTTTTGAGTCTAGTTAGTCCATAATTGAACAATTTTTGTCAAATACAAACGAAAGTGCTACAGTGTCGATTTCTCAAATTTTTTTGAAACTAAACAAGGCCTCATTTTGTGTCGGCTGCTATAAAAAAATTGTTCAAATTTGATCAAATTTACAATAAATAACGTTAACATTTGTATTATGAATGTTATTAGTATTTATATATGTTAGTATTTTTATATACCTTTATTTAAAATTCACAATATTTGACTCCTCAAAAATCTAAAATTACATTATTTCATGGATGAAGATAGTTCTCAAATATACATAAAGGCACAAATATCTTAGACATAGAAATCAAAGAAAACATACTTCTACATTTGAGGTTGCGTTTTTGGTTTACAAGACTTCTCTTGCTCTCAAACTGAATTGGGTTGTTTGGATCCTCTTCTCTAAACTTAGCTAAAGCTTCAAACTCGTGGTCTAAAATTAGTTCTAAACTTTAGTCCACCTTATATTAGAGCTTTAGATCTTAAAACTAATCTAAAGTGCTCTAAAATTTCTAGAGCTCTAAAGTTTAGATGTAGGGATACAAACATAATTTTAATCCATTCGACTCAGGAGACTTTAGGATCCCCTTCTCTAAACTTTAGAGCTTTAAACTCTAGTCCACCGAAGTAATTTACCTGTGGGTTCGAACACTACAAGAGTTGAAGTTGAGGGAAAAAAAGAATAGTTGAATATCCATCTATACTAGTATAGAAGATGTAAAATTTAGATGTCTTTTTTCTGATGAACTAGATGACACCTCGTGTTGCTGCGAAAATTTATATTATTATAAATCTAATTGAACATTCCATCACTATATGTAAAAATCAAAAGGATATATATATTGAAGGTACAAAATTATATATATGCAGTAGACAGTAACAAAAGCAAGGTTACGAAGACAACCGCAGGAGCAAAATGCCTGAAATAGTATTACTTTAGACATGTCGTGCATGTAAGTAATTAGACACTATTCCATGGGCTCAACATGTATGCAAGTGCGTGCCTGTTTGGATCCTCATCTCTAAATTAGAGCTTTAAACTTGAGTTAAAGATAGGAGGTCAAAAGATAGCTCTAAACTTTAGCCCATCTCACGCTACAACTTTAGATCTCGAAACTGAGCTAAAGTGCTTTAAAGTTTTTAGAGCTTTAGAGAAGGAGATTCAAATAGTTCCTAATACTAGTGCTAATCATTGGAGGATCCATGGTGTTGATTCATGATTTAGTCTTGATCATTTGAGATCCTAATGGTACCTGTAGCCCAGGCCCAGCACAGTGCAGAGCCATCCAGAACTTAAATTAACTACTCCTATCGTTCCGAATTATAAGTCGCTTTGACTTTTTCTTAGCTCATCAAATCAATTATATATCTAGACATAACATGTCTAAATATATAGCAAAAGAATCTAAATAATACTCAACGAGGGAGTGTACAAATATTAAAATCCTAAGTTGCCCAGGTACGCAGAGGGAATCTGAATACTCAGCAAGGAAATGAGCTAAAGACACATTTGGCAGCCATCACATCTTTCTTATGATGTTCTCCATGAAAATTATGATTAGGTGGCAGTATGTTCAAAATATTCTTCGACACCGATCATTTCATGCCACACAATACAATCGAATTTTTAGGATAAGCAACAGTCCCGAGTTTGTCTAAGGAGACCCAACACCACCATACGAATGACACTGAACGGAAAATATACAGGGGAAAAGCAAAAGAATGCTGGCACGAGGTAATTGGCTGTGAATTGCAGCAGACCGGTTGCAGCACTCGTTCAACTCCCCATATGTTCCTCCTTCAGAGCATTTCCTGAGATCTGCGGACACATTGCCTTACCTTTTTCTTGAACTCATCCCGCTTTTCTCTCCAATCCTTCTGCAAGACATTCACGTACAACTTCAGAAACCAATGGTATCTGATAACAACATTTCGGTGTTTTACCAAAAGCCAGCAAGTTTTCAGATATGGTGTGGCTTAGACTAAATGATTAGAAAACTTCAGAAGTGCATAAAGTCAACTACCTTGACAATAGCAGAAGCGCTATGTGCTAATCAAGGAGAAATGATCACAATAAATATTTAACGGGTTAATAAGCAAATAATTACTCAAGTAGTGTATTTCAAAGGACCCAATACTGTATTAAACTATTTATCCATCAGCAACACTGACTAATGCAATTGCAAAGCCAATATAAGTGACCACTTTTAACGTTGCACTCGAAGCAGCACAAATGAACTTCTGCAGTTTGTTTTCCTATACAAAAAAGAGAGAATAATGTCATGTGCACTTACAGCAGCTTCAATATTCGCTGGAGACTCGTCGTTCGGGCTAGAAAGCATTGAAATGATGCTCAAAACTATACTTTCAACCTGCATTTATGAAAACACAATAAATTAGCGAAGGCAACATGCACATTGGCTAATTTCTACTGATGTAAATATAAAAGTTATGGGCTAGGGTATACATCAACAAAAAATTCAGTCATATAGTATTTTAGCTACTGTGTGTGAGAGAGATACACGCGTGCGCCCAGAGTCAAACAGTGACATACACTCACTCAGAAACAAACCCACATACAGACACCACAGTATGCAGGAATAATTGTATAAGGCCCTGTTTGGTTCTCAGGATCGAGAGGAATTGGAAAGTATTTTAATAATAAAATGGGAAGCACTTTCTAGATATTTGGTTTCAGTTCATGGGATCCAAACAGGCTGAGTTAAATGTAAACAGTATTAGCACCCACCCCCACCCCCACCCCCACACCAGTTAGGGGTGGCGGGTCGGGAGCTCTGTATAAACAAACAAATAAACAGACATTGAACAAGAAGTCACACCGTATGCACTGGTGTCCACCGTTCGCTTGCAAGCTCATAACCATTGGGATCCTCGCCAGGTGGATGAAGAATAGAGATGCAAACACGTCCATCAGGATAAACTGAGAATTCAAAATAATAAGAATTGTCAGAACTTTGACATGATCAAATATTAGACATGAATATCAATCAGATAGCAAAGCTTACCGTTCGGATGCCACATCTCAGAAGTAAATCTTACTGATGGCGGGCTGTTGGGATAGTTCTGGGGGAAGGTCATTATTGCATTGAAGTAGCCTCCATCACTGCAAAAGTAAAATGTTAACCCTCTTAATTTCATGAGAAAAAAAAAAACAGGTGGGTGAGGTATTTGAATTAAAACAAACTGGATTGCTCTATGGATCTACCAGAAACATGCAGCTAAGTAGTACAAAAGATCGATATACACGTACAAGACAAGGACCAAACTCAGAAGCAGTGTGACTACACACAAGTGATACAAATCAGCATCAAGACACAGAATCCGCTTGTTACACCATAGTTCATCAATAAGGGCTGTGGATCAACATCGCAACACAGAATTCTGATGTACACTATAGAGACCAAGCAATTGGGACTAGAGGCAGACACACAGATTATACAGAATTGGCATCACAACGCAGAATCGGCTCCATGACACCACAAAAATTCATCAATATGGGTTAAAGATCGACATCACAACATGGAATTCCTACAGTATGCACCATGTACATCAAACAGTATGAACCAGAAACAACTAGAGTATGCGCACCAATCAATCATGCAATAGTTCATCAATGAAGACTGTGGATCAACATGGCAACACAGAATTCTGATGTACACTATAGAGACCAAACAATCAGGACGAAGCAGACACAAATTATATAGAATCGGCATCAAAATGCAGAATCGGCTCCATGACACCACAGTTCATCAATATGGGTTGCAGATCGACATCACAGCATGGAATTCCTACAATCGGCATCAAAATGCAGAATCGACTCCATCACACCACAATTCATCAATATGGGTTGCAGATCGACATCACAGCATGGAATTCATATAGTGTGCACCATGCAAATCAAACAATCTGAACCTGAAACGACTATGCACACCCATAAGCATGCAATCTATATCCCAATAACAATAGTGTAGTGATTATAGGGCAGGCAAAATTCACTTACTATAGGGTGTCAGGCGGGCCGATGATGGTGACCTGCCACTCGAAGACGTTGCTATCGTCTACAAGCCCCGCCGAGAACCCATCCACGGGGTTCTTCGCAAGATCTGTGACGAGCAACGAAAAACGTTCGAGAGATCAGGAGGCGATCGCGGCAAATCGGGGCGAAAAGGGAGGGGGGGAACAGGAGGCCTTCGGATCCGTACCCTTGAGCTGCTTCTGGAGTAGGAGGCTCGCCTGGCTAGTGGTGCTCGCCATGGCAAGGAAGCAGCGCTCCTCGACCGGATCGGGGCTAGGGTTTTGGCGATGGGAAGTGGTTCGCCGCCCCCCGGAGGAGCTGCTTTATTTCTGGGGGCGAGAACAGCTTCGGAATCGAGAGGAAGAGGGTAGAAGGCAACAGGCTGGAGGATTTATAAGAAGCCTGACAGAGGGTTCCGGGTTAGTTAATGATGGCAACCGGATTAGTTTCTGCGGCTAAAACATCATGTATTTTAGTTGTCATTAGTAATTTCCTCGCAAAGAAACTTACTTACCATTATTAATTTAGGAGTCCTACAGCAAATAATAAGTTTCTGGTGTATTTTTTCGATTTCTTTCTCACACTAGCAAATCAAAATATCTTTACTCGCTTCGTTCTAAATTATTATAAATAATTGGCTATTTTTATTTTTTTTAATATATAACTTATGTTATGCATGTAGGTTACTATATCTAAATACATAACAATATAGAAAAAGCCAAAATAACTTATAATTTAGAAATGAAGGAGAATTATAAACCGTAAAAGCATCTCGATGGGTTTTGTAAAACAATTATCTATTTTTATTTTTTGTAAAAAAGAAAAAATGTCCTCCAACAAATTTAATTAAAAGAACTCCTTATGAAATTAAAAAGTAGTCAAATATCTTCTCCAACTCGTAAATTTTCGTGGTTGAGAGTAACTTCATATCCAGTCTCAGATTTGACATTTTTTAGGAGATTGAATTAAATTGAACATATGAGTAAATTAAGAAAAATAAAATGTTCCAGATTAGAAAGATAAGAGACAAAGAAACTGGTAAAAGAAAAGTTTGGTTGGCTAGAAATAGTTTAGGGTTCCTAATGTAAAGTTTGAAATAGTTTGATATTGCGAATGCAAAAATCATTTAGGACACCATTGTAGGAGACTGTTAAAGAAAAATAAAATTTAAAGTTACTATTTTCTATTAATTTGCTAGATGTTTAGCAAGTAAACTATACAAAACTCTCGGAGATGCTCAAAGTAAATTTGGTAAAAACTACTTGACATATCTCTTCCTAGTACAAGGGTTTTTACACGTTTTAATATCCCAATATGGGTCCGTTGCCTACAAAACTCCATCCACAGACACATGTAACGTAAGTTGAGCATGTTTGGTTATCTGCCTATGGCCTTATGTAGGCTAGCACTAGTAAGAAATCAGTCTGGTCCTTTATCCCCCTATATCCCCTTAAAGGAAAAAGTCTACATAACCCCCTAAACTATTAAGGGTGGACAACTTCACCCCCCGAACTATAAAACCGGATATTCTACCCCCTGAACTTTCAAAACCGGTCAAATAACCCCCTAGAGTGGTTTTGGATGGTGGTTTTGTCTTTTTCTTTTTTATTTATTTCCGCTAAATCTTTG